>ERZ1673737.811-NODE-811-length-34948-cov-13.448858_pt1 | contig 34948 bp, 27 predicted proteins | sample MGYA00580211_ERZ1673737 | MGnify/ENA primary metagenome ERZ1673737 (study PRJEB41218, sample SAMN15661789) | gut metagenome | host: Homo sapiens | place: Canada: London | collected 2015-08-20/2019-03-30 | study: EMG produced TPA metagenomics assembly of... | reverse complement strand
TTTTTGGGTTAGCATCTGCACAGCACTCCACAGGGTTTGTCGGGTGCGCCATTATGAACCGATTTTTGCGAATACTGCTGTATTTAACCATTCTATTGAATTGCATTCCCGACGCGTTTGCAGATCGATTCAGGGTGTCTGACGAATATGTGACAGTCTTTGCCGAACCCGAGAGGATAACTAACCTCGGACGCGCATACCGTGGTGAAGTCTATGAATCGGAGGGTACTGACGGGAGTATGTTTGTCTTCACGTTTCATGGCCGCAAGGCGTATATAGCCTCTTATTGCTGCGAAATGGTGGACGAAGGCAGTAGTCAACAAAGCCAGACTTCCGTCGCTCAGCGGCAGCCGGCGTCGGAGCCTGTTGCGGAAGGACGTGAAAGCGTAGAGCCGTTGCAGGGAAATAATATGGATAACCGCATCGAGTATGTCGAGGAATCGGGCGACGGCGTAGCCTCCGGCGCACACATGCCAGGATGGATTACGGGCATAATCTCGCTGATGATGCTGTTGGGCATTGCCGTGGGGCTGTGGTCGCTGTTTGGCCCTAAATCGTGCGAGAATTTCTTTGACTCTCTTGCGGGAACAAGGGTGACCTGGTGCTCGAAAGCCACCTATTTCCGGCCGCTTATTTTCGTGTTTGTCGCAGGCGCGGCGTTTGGCGTGACGCATAACTTCTACGTTGCATTCGCATTGCCGGTGGCGTATGAGATTATCTTGCTGTGCATGCGGGCAAAGAAACTTGGAGGACTTCGTCCGGCAGTGGTGGAGGCATTCTTTTTGTTATTCCACGGCATAGGGTATTTGATTTTTTGTTGGTTGTTTCTTGCCGCAGTGTTTCTTGCCGGCGGCTCGTCGAAAGGCTCTAACTCTAAAAAGCGCGACGTCAACCACCGCTGTGGGAGATGCTGCTATTATGTTGCCGGCACTCCCAGCGACCAATGCTCTTTTCATCGCCACACCGTCCATCCTGACGATTACTGCGAAACATTCAAAGGATAGGAGAAAAATAATCCGATGCGATTATTCCGAAGCCACAGCGATGCGTTGGGTGATCGACGCCTCGTCGCCGCCGTTGGTCGAGACCGTTGCGCGGTAGATGTAGATGCCGCGCTGCACGCGCATTCCGCTGCCGTCGGTCAAATCCCATGTTATAGGCATCGACTTATACATGTCGCTGCGTCCGGTCGACGATGTGCTCCAGACGCTGTGTCCCATCATGTCGTAGATGCTCAGCGTTACGTTGAGCACCGCGTCGGGGCGGTTGTGCTCGATGTAGAAGTCGGCCTTTGTCTTTGCCGGGTTGGCTGTTGAGTAGACTCTGAACAGCTGCGGCTTGATGCCGTTGACCACACTGAATGCGATTGTCTTTTCCGACATGTTGCCAAGCACGTCCCACACGCGGAACGTCAGTGTGTGCTGTCCCTCGGCGAGTTCTCCCATCTGGTAGTTTATGTGGCTCACGCCGTCGGTGTCCTGCGAGAAATAGTTCTCAAGACCGGAAACAACGGTTGTTCCGTCGATAGTCGCGGTTATGCCGTGTCCGATGTCGACTGGCGACAGGTTGATTCCCGACACATCGTAGACCGATGCCACGAGAAAAGGAGTCTCGTTCACCTTGTCGCCGTCTTTGAATGCCGTTGAGTTGAGTGCGAGCAGGCGTATCTCCGGTCCGTCGGTGTCGTCGGCTGGCGACTCGTCGAAACCGTAGATGTAGAAGTCCTCGTTCTTGCCTACGGCGTCGCCTTTGTTCTCGTCCTGAGCATACAGGTTGACAAGAGCCGGAGTGTAGTTGTTGATAATGCCCGTAGGCATACGGAATTTCATTTTGAACAGACCGTCCTTAACCTCTCCCGAACCAACAAACAGTCGGTTGGTGTGGTCTTGGTAGGTCACTTTGCACTTGTCATCGGTGTCGGTGCCGCCCTCGTAGTAGCCGTTGGTGGTTATCGACACTTCCGCGTCGTAGACGGTGGTTGTCAGCGTACCATTGTAATCGGTCATGGTAATCCCGTCGGCATCGACAACCTTTCCCTCGAGTTCCACTTCCTGTCGCGCCATAGTCTCCGGTTTCACCTCGCCGTCGACGCTTTCGCCGTTGACCGCTGTCAGCCGGATGTCGTATTTAGGGTATTTCAGGCGCAGTGCAGGGTCGCCGATGAGTGCGTATTTGAGGCTGTGCTCGGTGTTTTTTGTCAGTGTCGAAGAGTAGCGCGAGTGGGTGTACCAATAGTTGTTCTTGGCATTCATCACGATGTCGCCGAGGCGTGGCATCTCGCCGTTTGGCAGAGGCTTGAACGTCTCGGCGCCGACAGCGCGGCAGAGGTCGCCGTTGCCGCTTATCGACGTCACGCGCGAGCCTGTCAGCAGTCCGATGAATCCGCCGCGCGAGTTTAGAAACAACACTTCGCCTCCCGACACGGTAGGAGAGTCCCAGCGAGTGAACTCGCAAGTGCCGGTAAACACGAAAGGGGGATGGCTGTAGAAGAATTCGTTCTCAATGTCGGGCCAGCGCAGCAGTCCGTTGTGGGTCCACGATGTGGGGTTGGCATGGCCTACGTAGGAGGCAAACAGCACACCGTTCTTGAAGTTTTGAAGCATCTGGGTGCGCGCCTCCGGGAAAGAGTGGCCCGAACCGCTCGACGAGGCTTTGTAGGCATCGATAAACAGTCGTTGTATCAGATAATTGCCCGCTCCATTCGCTCGCAGACTGTCGATGGCATCATTGGAGTCTCTCATGTGGATTCCGCTGTCGCCGTCGTCGGCAATCATCATTATGCGCGTCTTCCAGTTGCCCATGTCGGGGTTGCTGATGTAGTCGCTGATTTTCTGCACAGTCTCGGTTGCTTCTGCCGCGCTTTTAACGGGGATGCGTCCGATGCCGATACACATTTTGCGCAGGCTCGTGCGTCCGGCGTCGCTGCCGTCCTCAAGGAAGCCGAACACGTCGTCGGTGTTGAAACTGCTGCTCTCGCTTGTGATGTCGGCCGACTCCCAAGTGAGCAGCGTCGGGTAGCCGAGGTTGCGTGCCGTCGAGGTGATGCGTCGGTTGTCAAACACCGCGCGTCCGAACAGCAGCAGGTAGCGGAATTTGTCGTTGCTGTATTGGTCGGCTGACGCAGTGCGGTCGTACCACATCTTCGCCACCTTGCGGTATGCCATTGCGTCGGGGGTTCCCGACGAGAATTCGTTGTAGATTTGTTCGTCGGTAAGCACGGTCACTGCCATGCCGTCGTTGGCGCGGTGCATGGCAGCGAGGCTCTCCGCCTGGTTTCTGAACGCCGCCGGCGTGATTATCAGCATCGTTGGCGGTGTCATGGCGTGGATGTCCTGATTGCTCACGTTGCCCACCAACGATGGAGTGGGGAAGGAGGCAGCGGTGTTGAACGCCACGTATTCGCGCTTGCCATTTTCCGTTTGGCGGAACTGTGCCGAAGCGTTGTCGGCAAGGAAGTCAACTTTCAGTGGCGCATAGGTTGTGGTTACGTCCCATATCGCCGTCTTTTCATTGATGCCGCTGACGGCAAACACGCTGTCGCGGCAGTTTGCCGTGAAGCTGCGGAAGTCAATTTGCTTGTCGGCAAGGTTGAGGTTGCGCAGGTAGTTGACGGTGATGTAGTCAAGGTTGGCAAGGCGCACAGCCGTGCCGGTGGAAAACGACAGCTGCAGTGTCATTTTTTCGCCAGGATAGGACACAGTGCCGATAGATGAGGCAGTGGAGCAGATGTCGTATTCGTTGCTGCCACTGAGCGAGCTGACGCTCACTTTCATCACTTCCTGTTTTCCGGAAGTCACGGTGAGCGCGCGCGCGGTGCCCGATGTGTGGTAGGCTGCGAATGCCACTTTCACCACCGGGTCGGTGTCGCTGACGATGCCGGGCAGGTTGAACTGAAAACTTTGTGTGCCCGCAGAGCGGAAATCCTCGCCGAGCAATGTGCGGCCGGTGGTTCCTGGGGCGGTAAGCTCTTTTTCGTGGTAAATGCGGGCAAGCGTGTTTGTTATCACTTTGTTGGACGCTTTCTCCGCTTTGGCAGTGGTCTGCATCTCAGCCACATCGATGTCGTTGCGGTCGGTGATGAAATAGTAGCCGGCGGTTGCATACGGGTTCTGTTGCTGCTGAAAGCGGATTTTGCCCGATGTCTCTGTCCACGACACGTTGCTTTGAGCGTAGAACAGGATTCTGTTGCCCGAGCGCATCACCGGCACTTGCGGCAGGTCGTCGATGTAGCCGTTGCCCATGATTTCTGAAATCATGGCGCCACCGTAGCCGAATATCTTCACTTTAGAGATGTCGCTGAAGCCCCAGCCCGACAATGTCGCTGCTGAAATCTGGTAGATGCCCGTGTCTTCAACTTTTATTTTTACCCATTTGCCGGTGTTGAGGGCGGAAGTCTCGGCGTATGACGCCGCATTGCCGCTTATTGCCGCAAGTAGGGCAAAAAAGAATAAAATATATCGTATAGCCTTGTGTTTCAACATAATCCGAATATCCAATCGTTTGCTGTAAGGAAAAGATTCCTTATCAATATATTAACGCATACGGTTGGCGTTTATTGTGGCATAGAGCATATTCGCCACAGAAATCGCTTTTTCGGTTTTCGCGGTGTACTGTTGCCATTCGCTGGCAGTGCCGTGCCACAGGTCAAGGTCGACATCGCTGTCGATGCCAGGGATGGATCCTTTGTGGCTGTACTGCCAGAAAGTCCAGTTTTTGCCGCGGTTGGGTTGGGTGAACGAGCAGAGCCATACGCCGCAGTCTGCAAACTCGTCGCGCACGTGGTTGTCGAATCCTTTTTTGTTGCTGTAGATAATCACTGGATAGCCGTAGGCGGTAAGCTCATCGACCATGTCATGGATTTTGCGGGTGACGATGTCGGCGGGGGTGTAGGGGTTGGTGTGCGACTCCACGTCGATGACCAGTGGCAGCGACAACGGGCGTCCGGCAATGGCTTTGAGCAGATTGTGCGCTTGCTTCACGCCGTCGACGTCGAATCGGAAAAAGTGGTAGACGCCGGTCTTCAGTCCGGCTTCGTGGGCTTTGCGCAGGTTGCTGTTCATCGCGCTGTCGCGGAACGTAGCACCTTCGGTGGCTTTGACAAAAACAAATTCGGTGCCAGCCGCACGGGCTTTTGCAAAGTCGATATTGCCGTTGTGGGCAGAAACGTCGATGCCTGATATCTTGTAGGCGTCGATGTCGAGCGACTCCGACGGCGATATGACGTTGCCGTTGAGAATGGAAATCGCAGCTGTTGCCATGCCGATGAAGGCAAGCAGCAGCGCCACAATCAGTAATATGTGACGTTTGCGCAGCGCCATGCTATTTCTTTATTTTGAATCGCTTGCCGTCCCAATGGTATGTGATACCGCTGTTTACGAAAGGCATCACGGCAGCGGAATCCTCGCGCGACAGGAACTCTCCGACCGTGAGACGCGCCTCCACATCGCCGTTTGGAAGAAAGCGGTAGTCGATGAGCGGGAAGTCGATTTTCGACTCTATCTCGCTGAGAGTCTTCTTGTCTTTGGCGGTGAGGAAGTCCCTGACTTTCGGCTCCTCAATCAAGCTTACGCTTGGAGAACCCAAGGCATAGGTCTGGCTGAACGAGATGTGGCTGTCGGTGGCTGGCATCTTTACGCGGTTGATTACGCCGAAGAGCTTGTCGCCGTGGTTGTTGACATACATCTGCACCTCCGTTTCCGACACCGATGATGTGGAAACCTTCATGTAATGGTCGCCGGCGATTGAGTCGATTACGGCCTGTCCGCCAAGCCGTGTCGGCATGTGCTTGCGCATTCCGCTGGCGTAATAGTCGAGCATGTCCATCCTTACCGACTGTTCGATTGTGTTGAACTCGTCGGCAAAGAGAAAGAAGTCGGAAACCGACTCGATGCTCACTTCGGCGACAGAGTCTACTTCAGTGATGCTGTCGGCATCCTCATGCCAAGAGGCAGCCTGCGGCGATGGGAAAGTTCCGGCATACGCTGCCGATACAACGGCGATGCCGAGCACTGCATATATAGGTTTCATAGCACTTTATCGTTTGCTCTTTTTACTTTTTCTCTTGAATTTGCCGAAGCTGTCGTCGCCGTCGGCATGGCGGCCCTTGCTGTTCGACTTGCGCTCGGAGCTGTGGGCGTAGTCGCGGTTTGGGTCGGCAATCTCGGCATATAGGCGCTTGCCGAAGTAGCGGGCGTTTTTCAACGCCGACACGGTGCGGCGCGATTCGCCTTTTTTCACGTCAAACAATGCGTAGCCGGGGAACAGGTCGATGCGGCCAATCTCCACGCGTCCCTCCATGTTCTGGTTGAGGGTCTCTATCAGGCGCGCCGGGAAGAAACCGTCGTTCTTTCCAGCGTTCACGTAGATGCGCTCATATCCCTGCTCTGCGGTGCGGCGGTCTTTGTTCTGCCGCGAGCCGTTCTGCTGCTTGTCGCGCGGCTCTTTGTCGTCGCGTTTGGCTTTCCGGTCGCGCGGCTTGCGCTCTTCGTAGTCGATGGCTTCGGGCGCGTCCTTGTAGTATTCAAGCAGACGGTTGAATTCAAGCGACACTATGCGTTTCAGCAAGTCGTTTTCCGACAGCCATTCCAACTTTTTCACGATTCCCGGCAGATATTTTGCAATTTCGTCCTCGTTCACCTTTACGCGTTCTATGCGGTCGGCAAGGTTGTATAGTTGCTTTTCGATGATGCGTTGCGGTGTAGGCACCGAACCCTTCTCGAACGTTTTTCCGATTTTCTTCTCTATCGTGCGCAGGCGCGACTTCTCGCGCGAGTGGATGATGGCAACCGACACGCCGGTTTTGCCGGCACGTCCGGTGCGTCCGCTGCGGTGCGTGTATGTGGCTGGATCGTCGGGCAGGCCGTAGTTGATTACGTGGGTCAGATTGTCCACGTCAAGACCGCGTGCTGCCACGTCGGTGGCAACGAGCAGCTGCAGGGTGCGTTCGCGGAATTTCTTCATCACCGTGTCGCGCTGCATCTGCGACAAGTCGCCGTGGAGGGCATCGACATTGTAGCCGTCGGCAATCAGGTTGTCGGCAATCTCCTGAGTCTCGCGCCGGGTGCGGCAGAAGATGATTCCGTAGATGTTGGGATTGGAGTCGGCGATACGCTTGAGGGCAAGATACTTGTCCTTGGCGTTCACCATATAATATATGTGGCGCACATTCTCCGAGCCCTCGTTGCGTGTGCCTATTACAAACTCCTGAGGGTTGTGCATATAGTTTTTCGCTATTTTGGCGATCTCGTCGGGCATGGTGGCTGAGAACATCAGCATTTTGCGGTTGTCGGGCACGTTGTCGAGGATGGCGTTGATGTCGTCGAGGAAGCCCATGTTGAGCATCTCGTCGGCTTCGTCAAGAATCACGGTGTGCACGCCGCTGAGGTTCACCTCGCCGCGTTTTATCAGGTCGAGCAGTCGCCCAGGTGTGGCAACGATAATCTGCACACCCTTGCGCAGCGTGCGGATTTGGCTCTCGATGCTCGAGCCGCCATAAACCGGCAGCACACTGAGACCGGAAGTGTATTTCGAGAAATCGGCAAGGTCGCCGCCGATTTGCAGGCAGAGTTCGCGTGTCGGCGATATGATTAGAGCCTGCGGTTGGCGCAGCGACGTGTCGGTGCGCTGTATTACGGGCAGTCCGAACGCCGCGGTTTTGCCGGTGCCGGTCTGGGCGAGAGCCACGACGTCGCCGTCTTCGTGGAGCAGGTGTGGGATTACTTTCTCCTGTACAGGCATCGGTTTTTCAAATCCCATATCCTTGATTGCGTGCAGCAGGTCTTCTCTTATTTCTAATTCTTCAAATGTCATCTGTTTTTTTCGTCTTAAATGTTTTCGTTCAGCGCGCTTTGCCCCAAATCTGCTGCAAAATTACGGAATTTTGGGCTATGATTGGCAAATACTTGTAAATTAATTTGGTGTGGCGGTGAAAAAGGGGTGGCGGAGGCGTTGTGCCCGATGGCTTGTCGTTAACACATATTAAATTTTTGGCGGGTTGCCGATAATTCGGTGCTGGAAATATGCTTTGTTATTAAAGTTGGTATAAAACTGACGGATTGAAACAAAATGGCAGCAAATTTAATTGCTATGGCTTGAATAAGTGGGCGAAGAAAACAAAAATAAAAATATGTTTTACAACATAGTTGCATAACAATGTTGTGCAGGAATGTTTAATAAAATGAAATTTTACCGAAAATAAAAAAAATAACTCACAAACGTAAAATTTTGATTACAATTCTTGTAAATATTGAAAAATAACGCTTATTTTGTGGCTTAGAAATCGTTTGAGACAACGATGTACTAATATAAAACTATGTTTAATCTGAATCAAGTATGGACAAATTTGCTGAACGAAAAAAATTTACTTCATGTAAATTAGTTGCGGCTGCCGCAGTCGCAATGTGTTTGCTAGGCAGTGCGGGATTCGAGGCTAATGCCGCCCCCGCTCCGCAAGTTGTATCCGCTCAGAAAGCAACTCTAACCATTTCTGGTACAGTAAAAGACTACAAGGGAGAGCCTGTCATTGGCGCCAACGTTATGGAGAAAGGTACCAATCGTGGTATAGTTACTGACTTGGACGGTAAGTTTACGCTTAAAGTAACCCCTGGAGCAACAATTACAGTTTCTTATTTGGGCTACAAGACACAGACCCTCAAGGCTGCGCCGACAATGAACGTTTCCTTGGAAGAGGACAACGCTCTTCTTGACGAAGTCGTTGTGGTAGGTTTCGGTACTCAGAAACGTGCCAACCTCACCGGTGCTGTAGCAACAGTCGATGTGTCGAAGGCAATGGACGCACGTCCAGTGGGCGATGTTACCAAAGCCCTTCAAGGTGCTGTTCCTGGTTTGACTATCACAACAGGTGACGGTGCAATCAACTCAGCCGCATCTATCAAAATCCGTGGTACGGGTACGTTGTCAAACGGACAGTCGTCAAGCCCGCTTATCGTTGTCGACGGTGTGCCTACCGACGACATCACTTTTGTCAACCCTGACGATATCGCAGAAATCTCAGTATTGAAAGATGCTGCTTCTTCTGCTGTATATGGTACTCGTGCAGCATTCGGCGTTGTATTGATTACTACAAAATCAGGACAGAAAGGCGACCGCGTTTCTGTAAAATATTCAAACAACTTTGGTTGGAGCAACGCAACTGTATTGCCAGACTACGGCTCAGTGCCTGAACAAATCGAGGCATTGCTTCAGACCAACTACCGTAAGGGTGCCGACCCGGAATTGTTCGGTATGTATCTCGACAAGATGCTTCCTTACGCAAAGGCTTGGTATGAGCAGAACGGTGGCAAGAAGAAAGGCTACAGCGAGATGTTGCCATACCAGAGCATGGACAACGTGGGCGACTTCTATCAGGACCCTGTGACAAAAGCCACTATGTACTATGCTGACTGGGATGTAAAGGATATTATGTATCGCACTGCTCCTTCTCAGAAGCACAACGTAAGCTTGGACGGCAGCTCGGGCAACACAACATATCGCGTTTCGTTCGGTTATGACAAGCGTGAAGGCTTGATGTCGTTTGTAGACAACTCTGTGAAGCGCTACAACGCAAGCGCCAACCTCTCAACTCAAATATTCTCATGGTTGAAAGCCGGTGCTCAGGTGAACTATTCGCAGAAAGACTATGACGGACAGAACATGTGGGGCCGTGGCGGTTACACATACTTCTGGCGTTGGGGTTCTTTCTTCGGCCCTTACGGATACCGCAAGTATGACGGCGACGGCAAGTACTACGACGCTCAGCCAATCGCTGACCGTAAGCAGAGCGGTGAGCATGAGGATATTGCCCGCAACACTCGCTTGCAAGGTTGGATGGAGGCGAACCCAATCAAGGGCTTGAACATCCACGCTGACTTCACATACGACATGATGGACATCAACGTGCGCAAGTCATATCTGCCTATCTTCGGCTGGAACAACTGGTCTAACTCAAGCACAGCTCCATCTTATTTGGTACAGCAGAAAGACACTTACGCTCAACAGGAGAATACCCGTCAGAATGTCTGGACAGTCAATGCTTACGCTACCTACGACTTCGACGTGGCTGAGGACAACCACTTCAAGGTTATGGTCGGTGGACAGGCAGACCGCAAGTATTACAACTACTTCTCTGCTCGCAAGAACGTCCTTTCTGACAATGACAAACCTTATCTTGGCTTGGCAACTGGTGGTGCCGACGGTACAAGCATGACAATCACCAACACCATCACCAAGCACGCAACTGCAGGTTTCTTCGGCCGTATCAACTACGACTATAAGGGAATCTACTTGTTGGAGGTTAACGGTCGCTACGACGGTTCTTCTTCATTCCCAGCCAACGACCAGTGGGCATTCTTCCCATCGGCATCTGTCGGCTACCGTTTCTCTGAGGAAGCTTACTTCGAGAAGGCTAAACAATATGTAAGCAACGCTAAGTTCCGTGCTTCTTATGGTCACATCGGTAACGAGGCTATCGGTGACTATAAGTTCTTGGAGCAAATTTCTAAGTTGGGCACAAGCTATACCAGCTGGGTAAATGCCGGCGGTACATTCTTGTCAATGTTGAACACACCTTCAATGGTGTCTTCTACGTTGTCTTGGGAGCGTATTGCAACTACCGATATCGGTCTTGACCTTGGTTTCTTGAACAACCGCTTGAACGTTACGTTCGACTGGTTCCAGCGCGACACTAAGGACATGCTTGCTCCGGGTATGACTCTTCCGGCTACTCTTGGTGCTTCTGCTCCTTATGCAAACAGCGGTTCGCTCCGCACTCGCGGATGGGAGCTTGGTATCAGCTGGAATCACCGCTTCGGCGATGTTGACGTTTTCGCAAGCGCCAATATCTATGACGGCAAGACAAAGGTTACTGAGTACAACAACCCTAACAAGTTGATCAACCAATTCTACAGCGGTATGGAGTATGGTGAAATCTGGGGCTTCGAGACAGACCGTTACTTCGAGGAGTCAGACTTCACAGGCAAGAACGCCGACGGCTCATGGATTTATGCTCCGGGCGTAGCTGACCAGACCGGTTTGCAGCAGGGCACATTCGTTTATGGTCCTGGTGACATCAAGTTCAAGGATTTGGACGGCAATGGCGTAATCAATGGTGGCGATCCTACAATGAAAGACGCTGAAGGCAACCTTATTCCTGTAGGTACTGTACGCAACCACGGTGACCTGAAGAAGATTGGTAACGCAACTCCTCGCTATGAGTACTCATTCCGTTTGGGTGCTGCTTGGAAGGGTATCGACGTTGATTTGTTCTTCCAGGGCGTAGGCAAACGCGACATGTGGTATGTGAACGCATTCACAATGCCATTCTCTCGTGGCGCCGATGCTTCTTACGCTCACCAGAACTCTTACAACAAGATGATCTTCGACGACGCTCGCAACATTATCGGTTACGAGATTGACCAGAACAACGATTATCCTTGTATGTATGACGGTATGGCAGGTGCAGGTGCTGTTTCTGGCTTGTCACAAGGTCGTTACAACTTCTATCCTCAATCGAAATACTTGCTCAACATGGCTTACCTCCGCTTGAAGACAGTGACTATCGGTTACACTCTTCCACAGGAGATTACAAAGAAGGCTCTGATTCAGAAAGCACGTATCTATTTCACTGCTGAAAATCCTTGCTTGATTTACAACGGTCTCGGCAAGAATCCGATCGACCCTGAAATCGGTAGCACATGGACTACAAGCAAGTCTTACGACAATGGTACATTCGGACGTACAGATCCAATGATGCGTACTTATTCATTCGGTTTGCAGGTAACATTCTAATTCTCTAAATTTACGAAACAATGAAAACAAAGATAGCATTAGGCATTTTCGCACTCGCCGGACTCTCGCTTGCAAGTTGTGACGATTTCCTCGACAACAACCGCTATCCGTTGACTTCGGAGGTGAGCAACCCTGAGTTCTGGAGCAATGAGTCGCTCGTTGAGCAGGAGTGCAACTATATGTATAATTTCTTCTCTGGATATGGTCGTGGAAACTCTCTCGGTGAGTTTTATTTCAGCACTCTTTCCGACGACCAGGCTGGTAACTCGTTTACGGAATGGAACAACAAGACTGTTCCGAGTTCATCTGGCTTGTATTCAGGCCCGTATGAGAACATCCGTCACTGCATGTCGATCATCGAAGGCGTGCGCGGCTCAAAACTTGAAGCTGCGAAGCGCAACAACTTTGAGGGTCAGGCTCGCTTGAACCGTGCAATCCAATTCTTCACTTTGGTGAAACGCTATGGTGATGTGACTTGGGTTGACCACAAAGTTGACGTTAACGACAAGGGTCTTCTTTACGGTCCGCGCACAAACCGCGACGTTGTTATGGACTCTGTGCTCCGCGACCTTGACTATGCGATTGCAACAATCTCTGCCAATAACGGCAAGCAAGTTTGGAGCAAGGATTTGGCATTGGCAGTGAAGAGCGACATTTGCTTGTGGGAAGGCACATTCTGCAAATATCGTACTGCTGCCGAAAACGGTTATGCTGCCGATGAGGCACGTGCTAACAAATACTTGCAGGAATGTGTCAGCGCTTCAGAGCAACTGATTGGAAAATATCCTATCGGTGCAAGCTATAAGGCTTTGTATCAGAGTGTACGCGCTGATGCTCAAAAGAATGGCGAGATTATCTTTATGAAGGCATACGACCAGCAGAATATGTGTCACTCAACCGTTTCTTACACTTGCTCCTCTACTAAGGTGAACGGTATCACAAAGGACGCGTTCGACGCATATCTCTTCAAAGATGGCAAGCCTTTGGCTTTGACTTCGGAGAACAAGTCAGACCTTCCAGTCTACAACGATAAGGGTGAATACTCAATTGCAGATCTTCTCGCTGTCCGCGACGGACGTCTGTCGGAAACTATCGACCCGGTTATCTTCTATCAGGACATGACATGGCAGCGTGCAGGCGCAATGGCGATGACTTCTTCTACTGGTTATGGTGTAGCTAAGTTTGACAACACTTCGTTGCCTATCGACGACCGTCAGAACACAGTGAAGAACTACACTTGCGCACCTCTCTACTGGGGAGCACTTATCTGCTTGAACTATGCTGAGGCTAAGGCTGAGCTCGGCACTCTTACAGATGCCGACATGAATCTCACTCTCAACAAGCTTTATGAGCGCGCTGGTCTTCCAGACCAGACTGTAGCATCGTTGACTGCAATGAACGACCCTGCTAACAATATGGGCGTAAGCAGCTTGATTTGGGAAGTTCGCCGTTGCCGTCGTTGCGAGTTGATTATGGACAAGGACTATCGTTATTGGGACTTGGTTCGTTGGCACAAACTCGACCTCCTCGACAGCTCAGTGCATCCAAACATCCTCTTAGGTGCGAATGCTTCTACAGCAACTGTTAAACCTGATATGAAAGGCGACTACGTAGATGGTTCGTTCAACCACGTGCGTACGTTTGATGCTCGTCAGTATCTGTATCCAATTCCTGGAGACCAGATTGCATTGACCAACTCTGCTGTTTCTCAGAACACACCTTGGAAATAAAACAGTAGCAAATAATTGATATTGAAAGGGCGACCCCAGCGGGCCGCCCTTTCTTTTGGACAGCAACGGCTGTGGAAAAATGCGATTTGCCGATGTCGCATAAAATTCGTACCTTTGCACCCTGATTCAAGTAGGTATATATTAGGTAAATTATGATAGCTGTAAGCAATTTAGGAATGCAGTTTGGCAAGCGTGTGCTTTTTCAGGATGTGAATCTGAAATTCACGCAAGGAAACTGCTATGGAATTATCGGCGCAAACGGCGCCGGAAAGAGTACGTTGATGCGCATCCTCTCAGGTCAGTTGACGCCGACCCACGGCATGATTCAGCAGGGACCGGGCGAGCGCATGTCGGTGTTGAGCCAGGACCACTTTGAGTTTGATGAATTTTCGGTGATGGACACCGTGCTGCAAGGACACACCGTGCTTTGGGCTATCATGAAAGAGAAAGACGCCCTCTATGCAAAGGAAGACTTCAGCGATGCCGACGGCATCCGCGCCTCTGAGCTGGAGGAGAAGTTTGCCGAGCTCGACGGCTGGAACGCAGAGAGCGACGCTGCCGCATTGCTCAGCGGTCTGGGCATCAAGGAAGACAAGCACTACATGCTGATGAATGACCTCAGCGGTAAGGAGAAAGTGCGCGTGCTTCTGGCGAAGGCGCTTTTCGGAAATCCCGACAACCTGCTTCTCGACGAGCCTACCAACGACCTTGACCTTGAGACCGTGGCTTGGCTTGAGAACTATCTGTCAAACTGCGAGAACACGGTGCTCGTTGTGAGCCACGACCGTCACTTCCTCGACGCCGTGTCGACCCACACCCTCGACATCGACTACAACAAGATAACACTGTTTGCCGGCAACTACAGTTTCTGGTATCAGTCGAGCCAGCTGGCTCTCCGCCAGCAGCAGCAAGCCAACAAGAAGGCAGAGGAAAAGCGCAAGGAGCTGATGGAGTTTATCCAGCGATTCAGCGCCAATGTGGCTAAGTCGAAGCAGACTACAAGCCGCAAGAAGATGCTCGAGAAACTCAATGTAGAGGAAATCCAGCCATCGTCGCGCCGCTATCCGGGAATCATTTTCACGCCCAACCGTGAGCCGGGCAACAAGATTCTTGAGGTGAAGGGCTTGAAAGCCACTCAAGACGGCGACTTGCTCTTCGACGACGTAAACTTCCAGATTGAGAAAAACGACAAGGTGGTGTTCCTTAGCCACGACCCGCGCGCCATGACCGCTTTGTTTGAAATCATCAACGGCAACCGCAAGGCCGACGCCGGCACTTACGACTGGGGACAGACAATCACTACGGCTTATCTGCCGCTCGACAACACCTCGTTCTTCAACACTGACTTGAACCTTGTCGACTGGTTGTGCCAGTACAGCAACGACTCGAGCGAAATCTATCTGAAAGGATTCCTCGGAAAAATGCTGTTCTCGGGCGAGGAGGTGCTGAAAAAGGCATCTGTGCTCTCCGGTGGCGAGAAGATGCGCTGTATGATTGCCAAGATGATGATGACCGACGCAAACACTCTTGTGCTCGACTCTCCGACAAACCATCTCGACCTTGAGTCGATCCAGGCGTTCAACAACACGCTGCAGGCATTCAAGGGCAACATCCTGATGTCGAGCCATGACCACGAGTTCATACAGACGGTCTGCAACCGTGTGATTGAGTTGACGCCAAACGGAATCATCGACAAGATTATGGACTTCGACGACTATCTCACAGACGAGAAAGTGCAGGCTACACGTGAAAGAATGTACAACACCAAATAAATATATACAACGATGGTAAAGCATATCGTAATGTTCAAACTCAAAGGCACGGCTGAAGAACGCCGCGCCGTGGCTTCTCAGTTCAAGGCCGCCCTTGAGGCGCTTCCTGAGAAAATCGACGTGCTCCGCTCGATAGAGGTGGGGCTCAATCAGAATCCGGCAGAAACGTGGGACGTGGTTCTCACCGCAGTTGTCGACAAAATGGCGGATGTGGAGGTCTATGCCAAGCATCCGGCGCATGTGGCTGCGGCAGGGCTGCTCGGTGAGTATAAGGATATGCGCGCCTGCGTTGACTACGAGCTGTAGGCTTTGTGCCTATTGGCAACAGACACAAGGCGGGGTAATCTCTTTTGAAGGGATGCCACGCTTTTGCATTTTTATTGGGTGTGGAAATTGTGCGGATTTCGGAAAAATCACGTACTTTTGTATCAAGTAATAACAAACCAGACATATAACTATTATGAAATTATTTAAACCAATTGCAGCCGTTTGCTTTACGCTTGTCGCTTCGGCATCGGCTTTTTCAACCCCATCCACTGTCGACCTGCAGGGCGAGACGTTTACCGTCGACACGCTGCGTCATTACAAATGCGGTCCGGGCATGACACGCACCGCGCTTGAATACCGCTCGACCACAGGAAACACGCGCATTCAGGCGTTTGTGATAAAAACAATGCTCCGCGAGGCAGAAAATGTGAAATTCAAGGTGGAGATTGGCAACGACTCCTGTCTTAACGCCGAAACGGTTACTTCGATGGGACGGCGTCACTCAGTGGAGGGCGAACGCTATCTTACGGGTGTGAACGGCGACTTTTTCATCACCGGAAGTTTCGGCGGACCGTATTCGCAATACGGCATCGTGGGCTATCCAAACATGTCGAGCGCAAGCCGTGGAAAACTGATGTCGCCCGACGTTATCGACTGGGTGAGCCGTGAGAACGCTTTTATAATCGACAAGGACGGATATATGCGCATCGATGCCACCGACCTGTCGTACAGCGCGTCGATAGGCGGCGTGGAGATGCCGATTTCAAATGCTAATTTCCATCGGCTTGACGGAGAAACGGTGGTCTACAACTCTTATATGGGAAAATACACCAAGACGGCGGCAGGAGGCGTGGAAGTGGCTTTCACGCTCGCTCCCGGCGAAACTTGGGCATTGAACAAGAATCTGAAAATGGTGGTGAGCCAGGCGGCTTACGACGGCGGAAATATGGCGATACCTGCCGACGGAATAGTCATCTCGGCCGACAAGGCTGCTACGGCAAACATCGAGAAGCTGCGGTCTTTGAAACTGGGTGATGAAATTACTGTCAACTATTCGCTGTCGTTGCCGTCGTATGGCAATCTCAAGCCCGAGGGCGTGCAGGAGATTATAGGCGGCGATGTCAAAATCCTTCGCGAAGGCGAGACGGTGATGGAGGCAAACCGATGGATCAATCCTCGCGACGCGTTCAATCCACGCACGCTGATTGGCTATGACAAGGAGCGCACGATGCTCGTGATTTGCGCCATCGACGGACGCAGCACCATCAGCAGCGGCACTACCTATCCGCAGGGTGCCGACCTTATGCGCTCATACGGATGCTACGACGCTCTTGATTTCGACGGCGGCGGCTCTACATTGATGTGGGACGCGATGGAAGGCACAATCAACCGTCCGTGCGTGTCGCCAGAACGTGCGGTGGGCAACGGCATCTTTGCGGTGCTCCACGCTCCCGACGATGAGAAGGTGGCTGAGATACGTTTTGCCGACTATGCGGTGCGGATGCCTCGGTATGGCTCTTATCGTCCGGTTTTCTACGGTTATAACAAATATGGCAAACTCATCGATATGGATGTTGAAGGCGTCACGCTTTCCTGCGACGGCGCGCTTGGCGAGATTGTGGCAGACGGATCCACTCTCTATGCCACCGGCAGCGGCTCACATGTGCTTACAGCTTCGCTGGGAGCAGTAAAAGCGGAGGTGATGGTGGCGATTGTCGCTGCCGACGATGTCAAGGCGGCTTATCCGGAAGTGGTTCTCGACAACTGCCGTGAATGGAAGATTGGCTTGAACGCTATTGTCGGAGGCAAGGAGATGGCTGTCGAGCCGCGTGCGCTTGACTGGACATCAAGCGACGCATCGGTGGTGACTGTTGCCGACGGCGTGGCGAAGGGATTGAAAAACGGAACGGCGACGCTGACGGGTGTCAAGGATGGAATTACGTGCACTGTCGGCGTTACGGTGCAGTGCCCTACGGCGGAATTGATGCCTATTGAAGACGCATCGAATCCGGAGGCTTGGAAAATTGAGAGTTACAATGTGAAGGATGATGCGGCGATAACTGCGCTCGCCGGAGGCGGTCTGGCAGTTGACTTCGCTCTGTCGGGCACGCGTGCGCCCAACCTTACGCTTGTCCCTGTTCAGCCGATGTATCTCTACAGCCTTCCTGACGAGCTGCGGCTTACGATGAAACTGACTGGCGGTGTGGCTGTCAAGAACTCGGTGGCGTCGTTCACGCTCGCCGACGGCAGCAATGTGTCGGCTAATCTGTCGGGATTTGAGTCGGGCGACGCTCAAGATTATACGGTTGACTTTGCGCAAATTGCCGATGTCGACAATGTGGGCATTTTCCCGATACGTCTCAATTCGTTGCGCCTCAATCTGTCGGGCGGAAAGAAAGACACTGCCTATCGTCTTGAAATCCCGTCGATGAAGACGCGCTACAAGCATTTCAACGACGCCGGCGTATATGATCTGACTGTCGACTACGCCGATGTTGCGCCTGTCTATTACAACCTGCAGGGCATGCGGATTGCAAAACCGCAGCCTGGAACTGTGGTAATCGTGAAACGCGGTGCGAGAGTGACAAAAGAGATTGTTGTGGAATAGTGATTGCTGTTCTGCAGTTGACAAAAAAACGGGAAGCCGCCAAGCTTCCCGTTTTTTTGTTGCCTGTTGTCAGTCTTCCTCCGGAGGAAACTTCGGAACGAGGCGCATAAGCCTCAGAATCTGCGAGCGGCGCTTCTTCATGTATGACGAAGGATTGGCGGAGTCGAATCGCAGCGGATTGGGCAAAGTGGCGGCGATGAGTGCACATTGGCGGGCGGTCAGCTGGTCGGCGGTAGTGTTGAAGTTTTGTTCAGCCACAGCCTCCACGCCGTAGAGTCCGTCACCGGTCTCGATAGAGTTCAGATACACCTCCATGATGCGCTCCTTGCTCCACAGAGCCTCTATAAGCACAGTGAAATAAGCCTCGAAGCCTTTTCTCACCCACGATGACGACGGCCATAGAAACACGTTTTTAGCCGTCTGCTGGCTTATCGTGCTTGCACCGCGGTGACGGCCTCCGTTTTCAGCCTCGCGCACGGCTTTCTTGATTTCCACGAAATCGAATCCGTGGTGAGAGGCGAAGCGGTTGTCTTCAGAGGCGATTACAGCCATCGGCATGTGTCGCGACATCTCGTCGAGCGGCACCCATTTATGCTCGCAGCGCACCTTGCGTCCGTCGAGCATCTGCTCAACGCTGCGTATCGCCATCAGAGGCGTGTATCTGACAGGCGCCCATCGGTAGATGGCCACGCTGACCACCGACAGCAGCACAAAGCCGAGAATGATTTTGCCAAAGAGCATCATGAAGATGCCGAAAGTTAACTTTCTGACCATTTTGTTTGAGAAAAAAGCTGCATCAAAGCCTGCTTTACGCAAAGCGGGACAATGATGCAGCACATTGATAGCTTTTTCTATTTCTTCGCGCCTTCGACAATCGATTTCGTGTCGCAGGCAATCATATATTCCTCATCGGTCGGGATGACAACTACGCGCACCTTCGAGCCGGGACGTGTGATTTCAACCTCCTCGCCACGGCAGTTGTTGCGCTCTGGGTCGAAATCGATGCCGAGAAATTCCAGTTGCTTGCATACGCTCTCGCGCAGCTGAATCTGGTTTTCGCCCACACCGGCTGTAAACACAATCACGTCAACACCGCCAAGCGCTGCTGTGTATGCACCAACATATTTAACGATGCGGTATCTGTACATGTCGAGAGCCAGTCGCGCACGCTCGTTGCCGGCGGCAATGGCAGCATCGATGTCGCGCATGTCGGAAGAGATGCCAGAGATGCCGGTCAGACCGCTCTGCTTGTTGATGAGTTTCTGCATTCCGGCATTGTCGAGATGCTCTTTCTCCTGGATGTAGAGCAGGGCAGCAGGGTCGACATCTCCGCAGCGGGTGCCCATCATCAAGCCTTCTACCGGAGTCAAACCCATCGAAGTGTCGATTGACTTGCCGTCTTTTACGGCGGTTATTGAGCCACCGTTGCCGATGTGGCAGGTGATGATGCGCTGCTGCTCGTAAGGCAACCCTAAAAATTCGCATGAACGGCGTGCCACGTAGCGGTGGCTTGTGCCGTGGAAGCCATAGCGGCGCACTCCGTATTTCTCATATACCTCATACGGGAGAGCGTACATATATGCGCGTGCAGGCATTGTCTGGTGAAAAGCAGTGTCGAACACACCCACCTGTGGCACGTCGGGCATAATCTCGCTGATAGCCTCGATGCCCACGATGTTGGCTGGGTTGTGTAGCGGAGCCAAGTCGTAGCATTCCTTCACCTTGGCGATAACCTCGTCGGTGATGAGCACGCTCGAATTAAATTTCTCGCCTCCGTGCACCACGCGGTGGCCTACGGCATCTATTTCTCCGAAATCCTTGATGCAGCCATATTTAGCACTTGTCAGATTGTCGAGGATGATGCGGATAGCCACATTATGGTTTGGCATAGACGTGGTGATTGTCACCTTTTCGCCGTTGTATTTGAATTTCAGGAAAGAGTCGGGCAGACCCACTTTTTCCACGCCGCCCTCGGCGAGGACGTTTTGCGCGTTGTCGTCGAGTTCAATCAACTTGTATTTCACCGATGAACTTCCGCAGTTGAGTACGAGGATTTTCATTATTTTTGATTTGCTATTATGCTTTGGTTGCAAGTGATGATAACAGTTTTATAGATGTCTTCCCAAGAGCATCCGCGTGACAGGTCGTTGACCGGCTTTGCCAAGCCTTGCAGGATAGGACCCACTGCCTGTGCACCGCTGAGTCGCTGCACGAGTTTGTAGGTGATGTTGCCCACTTCGAGCGATGGGAACACAAGCACGTTGGCAGTGCCGGCGATGTCGCTTTGCGGAGCCTTGCTCTTGCCCACTGAAGGCACGATGGCTGCATCGGCTTGAAGTTCGCCGTCGAGAGCCAGCTCCGGAGCCATTTCTTTGGCAATCTTTGTAGCCTCGATAACTTTGTCTACCATCTCATGCTTTGCGCTGCCTTTGGTTGAGAAGCTGAGGATGGCAACACGCGGATCAAAGCCGCCGAGCACCTTGGCTGTCTCTGCCGCCGATACGGCGATCTGTGCCAATTCCGGTGCCGTAGGATTAGGCACTACGGCGCAGTCGGCAAACACCATCATGCCGTCAGTCCCGTAAGGAGAACCTTCGGGAAGCAGCATGAGGAACGCGCCGGAAACAACGCTGATGCCTTTCTTGGGCTTGATAATCTGGAAAGCGGCACGAAGCACGTCGCCTGTGGTGCTCAACGCACCAGAGACCTGACCGTCGGCATCGCCGTTCTTGATGAGCAGACAGCCCAGATAGAGCGGGTTGTGCACCTGTTTGTGCGCGCCCTCGAGCGTCATGCCCTTGGCTTTGCGCAGCTCATAGTAGAGTTGCGCATATTTCTCAGTAAACGCCTCGTCGGCAGGGTCGACGATTGTGGCATGCTCAATGTTTTTTAGACTCAATTCCGCTGCAAGTTGTTTGATTTCAGCGGGATTTCCGATTAGAGTGATGTCGCAGATGCCGTCGGCGATAAGATGGTCGGCAGCGGTAAGCGTTCGTTTTTCCGCACCTTCGGCGAGGACGATGCGTTGTTTGTTTGCTTTGGCTTGTTGGGTAAGTCGTTCAAATAGAGTCATAATCAGTATTGATTTTGTATTTTTTTCTGACTACAAAATTACCAATAAAAATTGTTAACGAGGTATAAAAACTTGACTTAAACTTTCAACCAATGTGCAAAAAATCTTCACGAAACTTAACGAGGCTTTAGCCTCGGCAAAAGCTCTGTTGCATGCGTCGCGCCACGTGGCAGAATCATATTCTGTTGCCTTGCAGCAGCACCGCATTTGCGCCGCCCTTGAATCCTCTGTGAAAGAGCGTGGGAAGGTATATTTCGCCGACTCCTACTGCTCTTGGCAGAAGGGCGCAATTGAGAACGCCAACAAGCTTATCCGGAAGTACATCCCGAAGAAAGCCAATTTTGACGACTTCTCAGACAGAAGAATTATGGAAATTCAGAAAAAGTTCAACCGTAGACCAAGGGAAAAATTGACTTTGACACGCCAAAAGATAGATTCTTCAAGTTCTTTCGCTAATTTTGCACTTGCTGTTGGACTCTACGAGATAGGCTGCGGTTCGGGAAAGAAAATTGAGCAAGCTCTTTTCTTTTCTCTCACCTTGCACTATCTTTTGATAAGATAGGCTGCGGTTCGGAAAAACATTTTCAAACAAGTTTGAATGTTTTTCTCTCACCTTGCACTATCTTTGCAATATGAAAGAGAAACAATTCAGTTGGCGCAAGAGGGCTAAAAGTTTTGTATATGCTTTTCGTGGCATCGTTATGCTGCTGCGGGGGGAGCATAATGCGTGGATCCATTCGGCGGCGGCGGTGACGGCGGTGACGCTCGGGCTGTGGCTTGGCTTGTCGGCGTTGGAATGGGTGGCTGTGGCTATGTGCATCGGGGCTGTGCTTGCCGCTGAGGCGTTTAACTCGGCGATAGAGGCGCTTTCCGACCGTGTGTCGCCGGGCTACGATGAGGCTGTACGCCGCACCAAGGATCTTGCTGCCGGGGGCGTGTTGCTGACGGCTGTGGCGGCTTTTGTGGTCGGACTGATTGTGTTTGTTCCTAAATTGATTGACTTGCTATGAAACGTGTATTTGTGATTATATTGGCGATTGCCGCCGCGGCTATGGGTTGCCGCGCGCAGGAGGTTGTGGAAATCAACAGCACCCACCAGGCGGTGAAGCGCACTGGCGATGCTTTGCTTGTGGCTATGCCGCTGGCTACGCTGACGGCTGTGATTGTGGAGCGCGACTGGCAGGGTTTGAAGCAGGCTGCGTTTTCAACGGTCACCACTCTCGGAGCGTCGTATCTGTTGAAGTATACGGTGCACAAGATGCGCCCCGACCGCAGTGACAACCACGCATTTCCGTCGGCCCACACGGCGGTGATGTTTGCCAACGCCGCATTTGTGCAGCGCCGCTACGGCTGGAAGTTTGGCGTGCCTGCCTATGTGCTTGCCACGTATGTGGGCTGGAGCCGCACCTATGCCAAGAAGCACGATTGGTGGGATGTGGTGACTGGCGCGGCGATAGGTGCCGGCAGCAGTTATATTTTTACCCGACCGTTTGCCAAAAAGCATAATCTTGCCATGGCTCCCGTGAGCGACGGCGAGCATTTCGGCATTACGGCTTCGTTTAACTTTTAATCGACAAAGATGATAGTATACAATACGACTTTCCATGCTCATAATGATGCCGTGGAGCGCTTTCTTGAATGGCTCCGCGCGGAGTATATACCCAGAGCCACCGTCGACGGGCGGTTGTCGGAGCCGCGGCTTACGCTTGTGCTCAACGCCGAGGAGAGCGACGGGCGCAACTATTCGTTGCAGTTCCGCGCCAGCGATGTCGACACGCTTCGTGCGTGGTATGAGGAGGTAGGCGACGACCTTGTTGAGGAGATGGCAAAACGCTTCGGACATCAGGTGGCTGGTTTCTCAACGCTTCTTGAGGAGGTGGATTTGTAGATGGAAAGGCAGGCTGACTGGGACAAGATTATCATTGGCATAGACCCTGGCACAAACGTGATGGGGTATGGCATTCTCGGCGTGCGCCAGCGCAAGCCGGAGCTGATTGCCATGGGCGTGATTATGCTCAGCAAGTTTGACGACCGCTATATGCGTCTGCGCCGCATCGCCGAGCGTGTCACGGGCTTGGTAGAGCAGTATCTGCCTGACGAGATGGCGCTTGAGGCGCCGTTCTATGGCAAGAATGTGCAGTCGATGCTCAAACTCGGACGCGCGCAGGGGGTGGCTATGGCTGCCGCTTTGGTTAAGGACATTCCGATTGCCGAATATGCGCCGCTGAAGGTGAAACAGGCGATTACGGGCAACGGCGCAGCCTCGAAGGAGCAGGTGGCTGAGATGTTGCGCCGCATTCTCAACATTCCGCGTGAGGCAATCGACCCGCATCTCGACGCCACTGACGCTCTTGGCGTGGCGTTGTGTCATTTCTACGAGTCGCAGCGGCCTGTAGCGCAGAAATCTTATTCTTCGTGGAAGGACTTTGTGGCGCGCAATGCCGACAAGGTGGCGAAGCATTAAAAAAGAGACCGTTTCCGTCGCGGAAATGGCCTCTTGAATAACTAATCACACTTTCAACACCGTAGGGAATTATAACTTATGCGTCGGCATCTCCGCCGATGAAAAAAACGAACTATCACACAAAACTAATGAGTCATTTCTTGAAATGCTGTCTTCTTTTTAGAGGCAACGTTTCAAGGGTGCCGAAGTGCGTTATCTCCATATTTTGAAGCGACAACAATTGTGCCAATGCGCCGATGTGCCTCAAAATTGTTTGTAATCAATATGTTATAAACGAATCTTTGCGTAATTTGTTTCTCAAAGTGGGGAATTTTTCCACACGATGAGGTGTCGTAAATCCTCACTTTGTGTGGCGGAATATGTCAAAGTCCGTATTGCTTTATCTTGTTGTAGAGCGTTTTGCGGTCCACTCCAAGCAGTTGAGCCGCCTTGCTCTTGTTGTATTTTGTCTGTTGCAGGGCCTCGATGATGCGCTCCCGCTCCTCGTCGCTGTTGCGCAGATGCAGCGATGCCGGAGCCTGCGCTTGCGGAGCCGCCTCGTCGGCAGGTGCTGACGCCGGGGTAAGACCGTCGGCAAAATCCCGAGGATGAATCAACGTGTCGGCGGCAAGCAGAGTGGCGCGTTTCACGAGGTTTTTCAACTGCCTCAGGTTGCCGGGCCATGCGTAGTCCATCAGTATGCGCTGCGATTCAGCGTCGAAACCCTCCACGTTGCGGTCGAGCTCGCGGTTGGCTTGACGGAGGAAGAAGTTGGCGAAGAGCAGTATGTCGCCGCCACGCTCGTGGAGTGCCGGCATCTGCAGCGTGAACTCGTTCAGGCGGTGGTACAGATCCTCGCGGAATGTGCCTTTGGCTATTGCAGCCTGAAGGTCTTCGTTGGTGGCGGAGACAAGACGCACGTCGACATCGATTTCCTTGGTGGCGCCTACAGGACGCACCTTGCGCTCCTGAAGCGCACGCAGCAGCTGCACCTGCACCTCGTAGCTTAGGTTGCCCACCTCGTCAAGAAACAGTGTTCCGCCGTTAGCTTCCACAAAGGCACCTGTCTTGTCGGCAAGCGCGCCGGTAAACGAGCCTTTCACATGGCCGAAAAATTCAGATGCGGCAAGCTCTTTGGGTATTGAACCGCAGTCGATGGCGACAAACGGCTTGTCGGCCCTCTTGCTCTGACGGTGGATGCGGTGGGCTACATATTCCTTGCCTGTGCCGCTTGCGCCGTTGATAAGCACCGACATCTGGGTGGGAGCCACCAGCGACACCATGCTGTACAGTTTTCGTGCTGCCTCGCTCTCGCCCTCAAGAAAATCGGGGTCGGAGTCGTCGGCGCTGTCAGTGGACGGTTTTTCAGCCACGTCGTTGTCGGCGGTTGAGCAGTTAGTCAAGGCATCGTTTATTTTTTGCAGCAGCAGGTCGGGCTTTATGGGCTTCGACACATAGTCGCTCGCGCCTTCCTTCATTGCAAGCACTGCATTCTGGATGTCGGCGTAGCTTGTCATGATGATTAGCGGGGCGTCGATGCCTTGCTCCTTTTTCCATGGCAGCAGTGTGATGCCGTCATCGTCGGGCAGGCGGAGGTCGGACAAAATCAAGTCGAACGCAGTCTTTTCAAGCAGTCGTTTGGCGGCAGTCACGCTGCCTGCTGTCTCTGCTTGAAAACCCTTTTTCCCGAGCCATGTGCGCAGCATCGTTGAAAAAGTAATATCGTCTTCTACTATAAGTATTGATTGCATTGTCGTTGAGGTTTTGTCCTTGTTGATGATTTCACAAAGATAGTCAACCACGCGTTAAAAAGCAACTGTCTTGTGTTAATTGTTGTGATTTGTATGGGCGTTTGCGTATTGGCGGAAGATATTTGCAAGAAAAGAAAAAAAGTGCGATATTTCGGTTGAAATTGTAAGAAATGGACAAAATACTTGAAATATTGGAAAAAGAGGGTCTGACATCGTTGGAATTTGATTTGACGGTCAGTCCTGAATTATATGTACGCACGCGTATTGAGCGCGGCGGCAATCGAGGAAGGGCATACTATTTTGTGCGTAGTGGCGACACTGCCGAAAGGGGAGAGGGAGCGTGTCCCGACGAGGCGTTTGCCAAGATTTTAAAAGAGTTGGCAGATGCGGCGGTGTCGGGAGAGCCTGCCGCCACCAGCCATCGCCTTGCCGTCAACGACGGTGGGCAGACAAGCGCGCTGACTGCCGGGCAGCTGACAGCCGTGGCGGAGTCGTTGGCATGCCACGTCGACGAGCTTTCGCTCCTCGACAATTTCAAGCCTTATATACGCTGACGATTATCGTTGCATGTCGGTCAGAGCTTCGAACGCACGCTCGATGATGGTGTCCACGCCTCGTTGACGGTCGGCATCGGTCATGTCTGTCTGACAGCCGTCGGTTGGTTGCACGCCAAACTCCGTGAGCTGTCGGTCGGCGTCGTAGATAGGCGCCGCGCTGAACCGCACGCTCCAGCCGTTAGGCAGTTCCGACGTGAACGGCATTCCGCATCCGCCACCTGTGGCATCGCCCACCACAACCACGTTGGGCAGACTCTTCATTATCGACACGAAATTGTTTGCGGCGCTGTAGGTTGAACGGTTTGTAAGCACGGCTATCGGCTTTCCGGTCCAATGCACCCTGCCTTTTGCCGGGTCGATGTAGTAAGCGTATGGCTCTGAGAAATCGTCGTGTCCGGAGCCGGTCTTGTGCGAGATGTATCCTGCGAGAATGCGCTTGTCGATGAACCGCGCCACGAGAGTCTCCGCATTGGTGATGATGCCTCCTCCGTTGTCGCGCACATCGATGATCAGACCGTCGGCAAGGGCGAGCGTTGCCAGCACGTTGTCAAGGTTGCCTTCGCCGATGCTGTAGGAGAACGACGGGTAGCGCATATAGGCATAATTGTTGTCGAGGATGCGGTATGTGATTCCGCTTGTGCGTCGGTAGTCGAAGTGCAGATAGTGTTCCTCCACAAGCCGCTCGTCGTAGTTTTGCGGGTATTGCTCCCAAATCCAGTAGCGCGACGTGTCGAATGATGACGACAGGTTGGTGTGTCCGTCTTTAAGCTCTTTAAGCATTTCGGAGCATACGCGGAAAAGCTCTTCAGAGGTCATGCTGTTGCTGATTTTCGCGGCATATCGGTCGTGCACCTCCTGCCAGTCAACGTTTTTGTATTGAAAGAAGCAGTAATGGCGGTCGAGAGCCGACCACAGCGCCTCGAAATTGCCTGTCGGCGTGTCGGCAAACTGGGGCTCGTCGTGGCATGCCGTGAGGCTTGCAATCGACAGCAGCATAACCAATATGTTTAAGCAGGCAGTTTTCATATTCAATAAGTTGCTGATATTATTTTTGCACGTTCAGGCATTGCTCGGCGCGTGTCAATCCGCAGCGATTCCCATTGAATTCCCACCACGAGGCTGTGTGTGGCGCGGCGCTGGCTGATGTTGTTTTCCCAAACCGTCGTAAATTCATTGCGGTATCCCAGGCGTAGCGACGACGTGCCGAAATGGAAGTCGAGGCATATGGTGTTGTCCATATCGAAGCGGTTGTGCCAGAACCCGAAATTAATGGTGTTGCGATAGTTGCCGAGATACATCTCATAGAACGATTGGTCGTAGTCGGGAAGAAAGAAACCTCCAACCACCGGCAGTGTCGCCTGCCAGCGCACCGTCATAGGAAGCCTGCCGGCATTGAAGCGGTAAGCCGCCATGCCGCTTGCTCCGGCATAGAGGCGTATCAGCGGCGAGCACACATTGTTGGAATTGCGGGGATTGTAGGTCACGCCTCCGCGGAAGTCGATGCCGGCGCCGGCATGCAGCGTAAGCCCCTGCGCCACGCGCCATCGGTGCAGCATGGCGAAATCCACATCTGCGATGATGGTGTGGAGCGAGTTGTTGCCGGCGGGGTTCGACGGATGGTCGTAGGTGAAACCCGCCTCAATTTTGTTTGTCCACCGCTCCGGGTTGAAGCGAGATGCGCGTTGCCTCTCAAATCCTATGCGCAGATGCATTCCGTCGTAGAACAGCGGGCTGAGATATGTGTCGAGGCTGTGTGTCGCGCCTGCGTCGATTGCCACAGTCACTGTGGCTGGACGCAGAACGGTGGAATCCTGCGGCTCCGCCTGTCCGCATATCGCAGCGGCAAGCAGCGTTGCCAATATCGACAGTCTCAAGCGCATCATTCCTCGGTTTCGTCGTCAAACAATCGTTGTTGTCCGGTCAATTCATCGCGCACGTCGTTCTGGTTGATAACGTCGTCGCCGTCCACGCTGTCCACATCGATGTCGACAGCCGGAGCTTCAAGTTCTTCCTCCGGCATCTCGCGCGGCTCAATTTCCTTGATGCTGTCCATGTTGAAGTTTGTGACGCGTTTGCCTTTGGCTTTGAAGCTCTTGGCACCGATAAATTCTTCAGCGTCGATTATGAAAGGCTCGCGGAATTCGTCGGCACCGCCGAAGGTCACGCGGAAGCGCGGGTATCGCTTGTCGGACAGCGTAATCAGTGAAGAGTCGGGGTTGTCGCCGATGAAGCTTTGCTTCTTCGATGCTGCCTCAAACGTGAAACGCTTGATGTAGGGGTAGCCCTGGTCGGCATCGTTGAGCACGGCTGTCCACACCTTGCTCTCCTCGAATTTCTCGATGAGCAGGATGTTGTCCTCATAGTGGTTGCCGGCGTCGAACGAAGATGTGTAGAATTGTCCGTTCTTGAGCACGATCAGTATCTTGTCGTTGGCGTTGAACTCGCCGAGCGATGTGCCGCGGCCGTCGTAGTTCAGACGCAGCACGTCGGGGTCGAACCACACCTCGCGGCCGCCGAGCGTCGACACTCCGCGCTCTTTGAGCGATATGCGGTGCACCTCGTTTTTCGTCACCATGTTGCCCATCGCTTGCTTGCCCTTGATGGCAAGGTCGGCAAAGTTTATGTCGAACTGCAGCACCTTCAGGCGTGGTTTCTCTTTCAGAGTCACGCGCAGCGTCTCAGCCTCGCCGTTGGGGTTGGCGGAGAACCACCATATCTTAGTGCCTTTTGTGCCTTGTGTCATGTCGTATTCCTTGTCGCGCGTGATGCCTATCACGGCGAAACGCTTCATGTAGACCACGCCACCCTTGCCGTTCTGGTAGACAAGATTATAGATTGTGCGCTGGTCGTTGCGCTTGAACACGTTGATGTACAATATGTTCTTGCCGACGTAAAGTTTGTCTGCCACTTTAGTCACTTTGTATTTACCATCCTTGTAGAAGATAATCACATCGTCGATGTCGGAGCAGTTGCACACAAACTCGTCTTTCTTCAGTCCGGTACCAATGAATCCGTCTTCGCGGTTGATATACAATTTCTCATTGGCTTCGGCAACGCGCGTCGCCTCGATATTGTCGAAACTGCGTATCACGGTGCGGCGTGGATAATGGGCGCCGTATTTATCTTTCAGATGCTTGTACCAGTCGATGGTAACTTCTACCATCCGTGTCAGCTTGTCGTTGATAACGTCGATATGGTCTTTCAGCGACTGGATGTAGGTGTCGGCGCTGTCGGCGTTGAATTTAAGGATGCGCTTCATCTTGATTTCAAGAAGTTTCAGGATGTCGTCGCGTGTCACGTCGCGCACAAACGATGGCTTGAAAGGCTCCAGACGCTTGTCGATGTGTGCCACAGCCTCGTCGACGCTTTTGCTCTGCTCATACTCCTTGTCCTTATAGATGCGCTCCTCGATGAATATTTTTTCGAGCGAGGCGTAGAGCAGGCTTTCACGCAGCTCTCCGCGCTGAATCTCGAGCTCGCGTTGCAGCAGGTGCTTGGTGGTGTCCACACTGTGGCGCAGCACGTCGCTCACCGACAGGAAATGCGGCTTGCGGTCGGAAATCACGCAGCAGTTTGGCGAAATGCTCACCTCGCAGTCTGTAAAGGCATAGAGCGCGTCGATAGTCCGGTCGCTCGACGTGCCAGGCAGCAGGTGCACGATGATGTCGGCGTGTTTCGCCGTGTTGTCGTCCACCCGTTTTATTTTGATTTTTCCCTTTTCCTGAGCTTTGATGATAGTCTCGATGACGCTTCCTGAAGTGCGTCCGAACGGCACGTCGGTGATTTCCAATGTCTTGTTGTCGATTTTTTCGATTTTTGCGCGCACGCGTACTGACCCTCCGCGCTCGCCGTCGTTATATTTCGACACGTCGATGAAACCTCCGGTAGGGAAGTCGGGATACAGGGCAAACTCCTCGCCGCGCAGATATGCTATCGCAGCGTCGAGAATCTCCACGAAGTTGTGTGGAAGGATTTTTGACGACAGACCGACGGCGATTCCCTCCGCACCCTGCGCAAGCAGAAGCGGATATTTCACCGGCAACGTTACCGGCTCGGGCTTGCGTCCGTCGTAGCTCACGGTCCAGTCGGTGGTCTTGGGGTTGTAGACCGTCTCGATGGCGAATTCTGAAAGACGCGCCTCGATGTAACGTGGCGCTGCGGCGCTGTCGCCGGTGAGAATGTTACCCCAGTTTCCTTGCGTGTCGACAAGCAGTTCCTTCTGTCCGAGCTGCACGAGGGCGTCGCCGATTGAGGCGTCGCCGTGGGGGTGATACAGCATGGTGCTTCCCACGATGTTCGCCACTTTGTTGAAGCGACCGTCGTCGAGTTCCTTCATTGTGTGCAGGATGCGCCTCTGCACGGGTTTCAGACCGTCCTGGATGTGGGGCACGGCGCGTTCCAGAATCACGTATGACGCATAGTCGAGAAACCAGTTTTGGAACATTCCCGACAAATGCTTGCTTTTGTCTTTCGGAACCACATAAGTGGAGTGAGCCTCGGCGCCGGTTGAGGCGTCGTCGATTTTTTCAGAGATGTCGTCTATTTCGTCTTCTTTCATAGTTGGGTCAGTTTTTTAGGCTTCTGGAAATATGTTTTTGTCGTTAAAAAAGTAGGTTATTTACCAAATAAATACAATTTCAGAGGAAAGCCTCTGCAAAAATAAGAAGAAAATCGAGAAAATTTATTTACTTTGCACCTTAAAATAACGAAAAGGTGGTCAGCAGACCCCATGAACATTGAATTTATTAGAAAAAACAAGATAAAAAATGGCACAAGAAGATTTGTTCAAGAAAATTGTGGCTCACGCCAAAGAGTATGGTTTTGTATTTCCGTCAAGTGAAATCTACGACGGTTTGTCGGCTGTTTACGACTACGGACAGAATGGCGTTGAGTTGAAAAACAACATCAAGCGCTATTGGTGGGACGCCATGACGCAGTTGAATGAGAATATCGTTGGTCTTGACTCAGCTATATTCATGCACCCGACAATCTGGAAGGCTTCCGGACACGTCGATGCGTTCAACGACCCGTTGATCGACAACCGCGACTCTAAGAAACGCTATCGTGCCGATGTGCTTATCGAGGACGAAATCGCAAAATTCGACGATAAAATCAACAAGGAAGTAGCAAAGGCTGCAAAGAAATTCGGAGAAGGTTTTGATGAGAAACTTTATCGTGAGACAAACCCGCGCGTGCTCGAGCACACTGCAAAGCGCAACGAGCTGCATGAGCGCTATGCCAAGGCGATGAACGACATGAACCTTGAGGAATTGCGTCAGATTATCCTTGACTACGGCATCGTATGCCCGATTTCAGGCACAAAGAACTGGACTGAGGTGCGTCAGTTCAACTTGATGTTCTCGACAGAGATGGGTAGCACTGCCGACGGCTCTATGCGCGTCTACCTGCGTCCGGAAACGGCTCAGGGCATCTTCGTGAACTTCCTTAACGTACAGAAAACAGGACGTATGCGCATTCCGTTTGGTATCGCACAGATTGGCAAGGCTTTCCGTAACGAAATCGTTGCGCGTCAGTTCATCTTCCGTATGCGTGAGTTCGAGCAGATGGAAATGCAGTTCTTCGTGCGTCCAGGCGATGAGCTTGAATGGTTCAAGAAATGGAAGGAGACCCGCTTGAAATGGCACAAGGCTCTTGGTCTCGGCGATGAGAAGTATCGCTACCACGACCATGAGAAATTGGCTCACTACGCCAACGCCGCAACCGACATCGAGTTTCTTATGCCGTTTGGCTTCAAGGAGGTTGAGGGTATCCACTCGCGTACAAACTTCGACCTCAGCAACCACGAGAAATTCTCTGGCAAGAAGATTCAATATTTCGATCCGGAGCTCAACCAGAGCTACGTGCCTTATGTAATCGAGACATCAATCGGTGTGGACCGCATGTTCCTTTCTGTTTATGCTTCTTCTTATGAGGAGGAGAAACTCGAGAACGGCGAGACCCGCGTGGTGCTTCACCTGCCGGCTGCTTTGGCTCCGGTTAAGGCCGCTATCATGCCTTTGGTGCGCAAGGACGGACTTCCAGAAAAGGCTCAGGAAATCATCGACTCTCTTAAATTCGACTACAAGGTGCAATACGATGGCAAGGACTCTATCGGCAAACGCTACCGCCGTCAGGATGCAATCGGTACGCCGTACTGTATCACTGTCGACCATCAGACTCTTGAGGACAACACCGTTACCATCCGTCACCGCGACACGATGGAGCAGAGCCGTGTTGCCATTGCCGACATCGCCGGCATCCTCGACAAGGAGGTGACAATGAAGTCGTTGCTTAAGAAATTGCTCTAAGAGGATAACTAAACCAATAGATCGGTTATGAAGATAAAAACATTGTGGATTGTGCTTGCGGCAGTGGTTGTACTGTTGCTGATTTTCGGCGGTTGCACTGTCGGCAAGTACAATACTCTTGTTGCTGACAGCAACGGGGTGGAGAACGCTTGGGGCAAGGTGCAGACTGCATATCAGCGCCGTGCCGACCTTGTGCCAAACTTGGTGAGCACGGTGAAGGGCGCCGCTGCCCATGAGGCAAACACGCTGCAGGCCGTGACCGACGCGCGCGCGAAGGTGGGAACGGTCAACATCACCGCCGACCAGCTGACCGAGGAGAACTTGAAGAAGTTCCAGCAGGCGCAAAATGAGCTGTCGGGCGCGTTGAAGTCGTTGCTTGCTGTTTCGGAGGCGTATCCAAACATCAAGGGCACGGAAAACTTCCGCGACCTTCAGACGCAGCTTGAAGGCACCGAAAACCGTATCTCAACGGCGCGTGTGGACTACACAAACGCTGTCAACAAATACAACAATTCCGTGATGAAATTCCCGGGCAACATAATTGCCGGAATGTTCGGATTTGAAAAGAAACCGCAGTTCCAAGCCGATGAAGCGGCTCAGACTGCTCCAAAAGTAGAATTTTAATGAAAAAATTTCCTTTATTGGCGTTGTTCCTTCTGGTGCTCTCGGCGTGCAAGCTCGATCCGGTGCGCGACGTGTGGGAGTACTATGAGGACTGGCGCAATGAAAACAATGCGTGGCTGGCACAGCAGGAGGCGCGCACAAATGCCGACGGCACACCTTACTATCAGAAGGTTGTACCGGAGTTTGACCGCAACGCCTATGTGCTGATTCATTACTTTACCGACCGTTCGGCGACGGAGGGCAACTTGTCGCCTCTGATTTCTTCGACTGTCGACGTGAAGTATAAGCTGCTTACGTGCAGAGGTGTCGGCGTCGACTCCACCTACTTGCTGACGTCGCCTGCCGACAGTGTTTACCGCTCTGTGTTGAGTGCCAACATCACCGGTTTCCAAATCGCGTTGATGGCTATGAACGTGGGCGATTCGTGCGAGGTGGTGATTCCTTACCAGCAGGCTTACAGCAACTCTGGCAAAGGCACGATTCTGCCTTACTCGCATCTGCATTATTTCTTGAAACTCAAGGATATATATAAGTATCAAAAGAAGTAGCAGGCAATGAAGCGTTTGGTTGTTATCGCAGTGCTGTCGGCTTTGACATTGGCGGGTTGCAAGACAACGGAGAGCAACTACCGTGAGTCGTATGAGGCGGCGGTGCGCAGCCGCAATGCCGCGGAGGCTGATTTCGACAGCGTTGTCGAGCCGACAATCCACAACAAAATAATGGAGGCTTCGCGTCCGTATGTGCAGACTGTCGACGGCTGCTCGGCATTGTATCTTGAAGGCAACGTGTGGCAGGCGTTTGACGACGATGTCAACAAGATGAAGCGCTACAGCGTGGTTGTGGGTGCGATGCGTCAGATGTTTAATGCAAAGGCGTTTTGCACGCGCTTACGGCAGAACGGGGCGAAGGCTTACGTGATTCATAACGGGGCGAAGGACTATTTCGTCGTTGCCGAAGGATTTGACACGTTTGCTGAGGCTGCCGACTATGTGAATCACATTGACAAACGGCTGAAGATAAAAATCCCTTTGAAGGAGCCGTTCGTTTATCGCACAATACGCCTGTGACGGACGAAAACATATAGTGAAGCCTTCAATGCCGCGGCATTGAAGGCTTTTTAACAATAAGAATATGGATATGCTGAAATCATTGATGATAGTGGGGTGCGGCAGTTTTGTGGGCGGAGCGTTGCGCTATCTGCTGACACGCACTGTGCAGAATTGGATTGACGGATGGATGCCCGCCGGCACGCTAGCTGTCAACGTGCTCGGCTGCTTGCTGATAGGTCTGTTCTGCGGACTGTCGCAGGAGTGGATGCCGCAAAGCCTTAAATTGTTTCTTACGGTGGGTTTCTGTGGAGGGTTTACCACATTCTCCACGTTTATGAACGAAAACATGCAAATGCTGCGCATTTCCGATGCTGCCGGCATGTGCCTAAATGTCGTGGTCAGTCTTGTGGCTGGCTTTGTTGCTCTCTATGCCGGCTATCAGGCGGCGCGACTCTTCTGACCTGCAAATAGTTAAAGTAATGCAATGTGTTGCTTGGTCAGAAAGACTTAACACGTTCTTGGCAGGCGAATATCCGCAGGTGATTGCAGATTAAGTAGTAGTTTAGAATGATTATCTTCAGAATAACCTTGAAATTCTTCTTCACATTCAGTGGGATTCCCATATTTTTGTATTAATATGGATTTAAAGCAGTTGTAACGATTTTTTAAATCTTTCCACTTTTCCATTTTTGGAAATATTACACAGGTTGACAATACCGCATCTCTGTCAGTTGTAACTGCAATAGTACAATCTTTTACACCACAAAAATCTCCCATCAAAATATCATCATTATTTTGATATTTTAGAGTAAATCCTTTGGCTTTTAGTTTATTTATAAAGACTGTAGGAGTTTCGCCCATAGATATTCCATTGAATTTCATATGTTGGGCATAGTTAATATTTACAGTAGATATAATAAATAAAAGCATTAGTACTGATGCGATAAAATCGCATAGTTATTAAAATTCATCAAATAAAGTG
>ERZ1673737.794-NODE-794-length-35495-cov-4.484001_pt1 | contig 35495 bp, 19 predicted proteins | sample MGYA00580211_ERZ1673737 | MGnify/ENA primary metagenome ERZ1673737 (study PRJEB41218, sample SAMN15661789) | gut metagenome | host: Homo sapiens | place: Canada: London | collected 2015-08-20/2019-03-30 | study: EMG produced TPA metagenomics assembly of... | reverse complement strand
ACGAAGACAACCCTGATGAAGCTTTGTTCCCTGATTGACGATGAGAGCGAAAGTGAGGTCCGATAAATGGGAGTAACCGTAGATGTCACGTTTAAAAGTCTGAATAAGTATTCAGAGATCCTGTGCGGCGATACGGTAGAGTGCCTGAAAACGGAAGATTCGGACGTTATCATTCTGGCGGACGGCATGGGAAGCGGCGTCAAGGCGAATATTCTTTCGACGCTGACGGCAAAGATTCTGGGTACGATGTTTTTAAATGGAGCCACGCTGGAGGAATGTGTGGAGACGATTGTGCAGACGCTTCCGATCTGTCAGACGAGACAGGTGGCGTATGCGACGTTCTCGATTCTCCAGATTTTCAACAACGGCGAGGTATATTTAGTTGAATATGATAACCCGCGATGCATTTTTTTGCGCTGTGGTCATGTGGTGGAGCTGCAGAAATACAAGCGTCTCGTCAAGGACAAGGAGATCAGCGAGTGCCGGTTCCAGGTTCAGAAGGGTGATGCGCTGGTACTTGTCAGCGACGGCGTGACGCACGCGGGAGTCGGAAAGAGCGGCAAATATAAATTTGGCTGGCCGTGGGAGTCGGTGGCAGAGTTTGTTTCGGAACAATGTCTGACCTCTCTTTCGTCGGCACGTATGGCGGCGGCACTCTGTGCGGAATGCAGCCAGATTTACGAGGGAAAACCGGGCGATGATACGACGGTTGTGGTAGCTCGGATCATTGACCGGAAACCGGTCAACCTGATGACGGGACCGCCGCTCGACCGCAATGACGATGAGACGATCACGGCGGATTTTATGAAAGATGAGTCGGCAAAGCACATTGTATCGGGCGGAACCAGCGCGACGATCCTGTCGCGGGAGCTGGGACGACCGCTGCGGGTATCAATGGATTACAGCGACCCGGATATTCCGCCGATCGCTTTTATGGAAGGCATCGATCTGGTGACGGAGGGAGTCCTGACGCTGCGGAAAGCGATCGAACTTCTGAAACGCTATCTGATCGAATGCGATTTAAGTTCTGAGTTTTTCAGCGAGTTGGACAAGAAAAATGGTGCGTCCATGATCGCGAAGATTTTGATAGAAGACTGCACGGAATTACATATGTTTGTGGGAACGGCGGCGAACAGCGCCTACCAGAATCCAGGGATGGCGTTTGATCTGGGAATCCGCCAGAACCTGGTCAAACAGCTAAAAGAAGCAGTCGAAGGTATGGGAAAGAAAGTTACGGTAACGTATTATTAATAAGGAGGATAAACCATGGTAACGAATGACGCGACAATTCTGCGCATCAAACATGAGATACTTTATGAGGTAGCAAAGCTTGCCTGGAATGATCAGTTAGAGGACGGAAGAGACGATATTCCGTACAAAATCAGCCCTGGTCCGCAGGCACAGTACCGCTGCTGTGTATACAAGGAGAGAGAGATTGTCCGCCAGAGAATCCGTCTGGCAGAAGGTAAATGTCCGTCTGACCGCAATACAAACAACGTCGTACAGGTTATCAATGCAGCCTGTGAGGAGTGCCCGATTGCGTCCTACACAGTCACCGATAACTGCCGTAAATGTATGGGTAAAGCCTGCCAGAACTCCTGTCCGTTTGGAGCGATCAGCATGGGAAATACCAAGGCGCACATCGACCCAGATAAATGCCGCGAGTGCGGAAAGTGTTCCCAGGCATGCCCATACAATGCGATTGCCCATCTGGAGCGCCCGTGTAAGAAGGTCTGCCCAGTGGATGCGATTACCTACGATGAGTATGGTATATGTGTGATCGATGAGAAAAAATGTATCCAGTGTGGCGCCTGCATCCATTCCTGCCCGTTCGGTGCGATCGGTTCCAAGACCTTCATGGTCGATGTGATCCGCCTGATCAACGCAGGCAAAAAGGTCGTAGCGATGCTGGCACCGGCGACCGAAGGCCAGTTTGGACCAGACATCACGTTTGCAAGCTGGAAAACAGCTTTAAAGAAGATTGGATTTGCAGATATGATCGAGGTTGGTCTGGGCGGCGATATGACCGCGGCAGCCGAGGCAGAAGAGTGGGCGGAAGCTTACAAAGAGGGCAAGAAGATGACGACCTCCTGCTGTCCGGCATTTGTCAACATGATCAAACAGCATTTCCCACAGCTGCTTGACAATATGTCTACGACGGTTTCCCCGATGTGTGCGATCTCACGTATGCTGAAGGCGCAGGATCCGGAGGTTGTCACCGTCTTTATCGGACCGTGTATCGCGAAGAAGAGCGAGACGCTGGATCTGAATATCCAGGGCAATGCGGACTATGCGATGACCTACGGAGAGATCCGTGCGATGATGCGGGCGAAAGACGTAAATCTGGAGCCGGAAGAGAACAGTATTCAGGAAGCCAGTGTATTTGGAAAACGCTTCGGCAACGGCGGCGGCGTAACAGCGGCGGTATTAGAATGTCTGAAGGAGTCTGGTGAGAATACCGATATCAAGGTAGCACGCTGCAACGGTGCGGCTGAGTGTAAGAAGGCCCTTCTTCTTCTGAAAGTGGGACGTCTGCCGGAGGACTTCATCGAGGGTATGGCGTGCGTCGGCGGCTGTGTCGGCGGACCGAGCAAGCACAAAGCCGAGCTGGAGGCGAAGAAGTCGAGAGACAAACTCATCGCCGAGGCAGATGCAAGAGAAGTACATGAGAACCTGAAGGCGTATGATATGTCGTCGTTCTCGATGCATCGGCATTGATGTGGGATACCCTTGGGAGAATGTGGCTGAGATAAAATAAATAGGAATTTATATATGAGTTAGTGGGAAAGTGTCTGCTCTGGAAAATGAAATTTGGGATATGAATTTTATTTTCTGGGGCGGGCGTTTTTCGTTGTGAAAATTCCAAAAGAGTTCTTGCATTTAGAGAATAGATGTGTTAAACTCAATATATCTTATCGAAATGAACTGCGGTCGCAGGTGGTTTCGTTCTAATTTATCTTTTTATTCTGGTAATTTGTGAGGTGCGTTTCGCACAGAATTCGATGATTTAGGAAAATTTGGGAGAATCGGATAACTGTATCGTTATAAAAAATGTGCAATATATTATATGATATATGCAATGCAAAATGAAAGCTTTTTATAGACGGAAAGAACCGCTGTCTGACTCAGAGTGAGAGTGTGTTTTGAATCAAATTAGAACTTATATAGTTACTGTTCACAGGTAGGCACTTTTGGAACCGAAAGTGCCGTAAGAAAACGTGGTGGCAGCAGGAATTTGCCGTATTTAAATGCGAAGCCACGGCAAATTCCGTTACTGGGCACGTATGCGTGAACAGTAACCTTATATAACTTGCGAAAGAGGATAAGAAAAGGGATGTGAAAAAGATTTGAGGGGGGAGGTTTGAGTTGTTAAAAATAAACATGGGGGCTCATAAAGGGTGTCGCTGCCGGAATGGTACCATTTTGGGAATATCACTGATATTGATATTTTCATCCGGTAGAATGGCGCTGGCAGCTGAAAATGCAGTGAAACAGGCAGAAAAAGCTGTCATAGTCGGCTACAGCGTTTCATTTATAGATGCTGAGAATGCAAATCATCTTATATTTCATACGCAGACGGGCAAAGTTTTGGAAGGAACTTCCCTGAACGTATCTTTCCCAGAGCAAATCATAGGGAGCGACGGGCATATCTGGAAATCAGCGGTACAGTCACCGCAAATATTTGAACTGTATGGAACAGGAACTGAAAAAATTTATATCAAATATGAAAGAGGCGGCAAGGTTCCAGAAATGGGAGCAGAGGAGGATGCCGCCATGCTGGCGCTTCGGAAACGCCTGGAACGATGGAAACAGAGTGCATGGGAGGCGGAGTGCGCCATATTTGGGCGCGAGGATGCGGCGGTATCGGGCAGCGGTTCCGGTCTGACCGTTCAAAATCAGTCGGAAAATGATGCCAGGATCCGGAATCTGGTATCTGCGATCGGGGATGCAGCGTGGCATGAATTTTATCTGATTGGTCAGGATTTTACACCGTCGGCAAAAACAATCGGGGTGGAATACGACGCAGTTTATTCTGAGGTAGAAGAGGATTCCTTTTCGGTGGATGGAAAGGAATATATCATCACGCGCATCCGGGTGCGGAGAAACTGGGATGACCGTACTTGTACGCATCAGTGGAGCCAATGGGAGTGGGAGGAAAATGATTGCTTAAAGAATGGGCGGGCAGTGTATGTCTGCGGACGATGTCAGAAAGAAAAGATAGAGCGCCTTCCGGCGCTGGGGCACCTGGATGAAAACGGGGATCAAATCTGTGACCGCTGTGGAAGCGTGGATTGGAGTGAAAGTGAAATGCCCGAAAAAGTGATCTGGAAGGAGGGCGATGTCCAGATGCGCGAGGTGGGCGGAGAGATTTTGTCATTTACCTGTATCGACGACGATTACCATGACTGGCAGAATGAACACCGGAAAGCAGCGCTGTTTCTCTGTGACCGCGTGATCCGGGCGGATGTGGACACGGCACCGGGAAAAAAGATGAAGATTTTCTCGTTTGGCAAAGACAATAATTATAAAACTTCGCAGGTGCGCGCATGGCTGCAGAAAAACAGTCAGAACAGCAGTTTCTGTCTGGAACCGATCCATACGGGAATCCAGACCGCGTACACGGGAAGCACGGCGGCTGGTGCATTTTCGCAGACGTCCGGGCGGGAACTGGCGCGTCATGATATTGGTTTTCAGTTTATGAACGACCAGCTTTTCTGCCTGTCATTGGAAGAGGCACTTGCGTACCGGGAATATCTATGGCGGTTTGATTCCGGGGATGATAACCCACAAAGTCAGGTCAGTGCCTATTCACAGGGATATTATCTGCGGACGCCTTTTTATTTGCAGGATGAAAACGGGAAATTCATTTATAATCAGCAGATTTATGGCGTTGATCTGGTAAATGGCTGTCTGCGTCCGGTGAGGACGGACAGTGAGACATATGGAGTACGTCCGGCATTTGCACTGTCACAGATGTAAAAAAGAATACTTGTTGAGCTTGGAAAGCGGGAGTGAAGCTGTTTGGCAGTTTGATTAGGAGAAAAGATTGGACAAGGGGAAATCAATCTAATGTTTGGGGAAAGAGGGGAACGTGTATGGGGAAAAAGAAGATGAAAAAAGTGATTCCATTTGCGGTGATGACGACGATGCTTTTGTCGGCGACGCTGCCGGCGTTTGCGGCGAGCGGGTTTGTGTTTGAGGATTGGGATTTGGGGATTGTTTCGGAAAGGAAGGAAAAGTTGGATGATACAGACGATGCCATAAAAAGGCGGAAAGAATGGCAGAAACGGGCTGCATCGTCCAGTGAGCTTATGAATGCGGATGTGAGGGCAACTCCTTCTGAATTACGTTCTTCCAAAGTCATAGAGGCAACTCCTTCACAATTAATCATGCCGCGCGTTAGCGTCAGCGCCAGCCTCGGAAATCTCTGGGAAAACTGGGATGTGGCGGATTTGAGCTTTCTGGATGGAACACATGGACTTGGAACGAAACAAAAACCGTATCAGATACGCACGAAACATCAGCTGATGGGACTTAGCTTCCTGGCGGCGTTTGGCATGCAGCCGGATTACGGCGAGGTGGAAGAAGAGATCGTGGGGGATTACCGGGGCGCATGGTTTGAGCTGACGGCGAACATCGATCTGGGAGGAATGGACTGGAATCCGATCGGTTATTACCGGGATGATTCGGAATTTTCAGGGGAGGTGACGCACCCGTTTACGGCAAATCTGGATGGAAACGGTTATAAGATTTCAAATTTCCGGTTTGCAGGAGGCAGTTCGCCGAATGTTGGATTCTTTGGAGCGCTGGAAGGGGCGGAGATCCGAAATCTAACGCTGGAACCAGGAAAGCCGGTCAAAGGAGTGCGTCAGGTGGGAATTTTGGCAGGAAATGCGAAGGATTCCAAGATTTTTAATTGTCAGGTAAAAGGCGATGTGGGAGGAACCGGAGCGGTCGGTGGAATGATCGGGCACATGGAAGGCAGCACGGTGGAAAACGGAATGGCACAGGTAACCGTCCGAACGACGGGACGTGCAGCCGGAGCGCAGGCACTTGCGGGCGGAATCGCCGGGGAAGCGGCGGATGATTCTCGTATCATTGACTGCCAGGTCCGCACCGGGGATAACAGTACCTCGCGGATTCAGGGAACGGATGCGACTGTCGGCGGAATCGTGGGGCTTCAGAATGGGGCGGCTCTCTACAATACCTATGTAAATGGCACGATCGGCGGTTCTGGCAGCCAGAATGTCGGAGGACTCGTTGGAGAACGAATCAGCGGAGACTTGAAAGTGGGGCGGTTTGAGGGAATGATCGGTCAGTCGGGAACCGGGGCTGCCGGACACAGAGGAACCTTCATCGGATACCGCGCACCAGCTAATTATTTTAAATATGGGGATGACATCGCGTACCTGTTTGCGGATACGGAGGCGAAAATCGCAAACAATGTCTGTGGAAGCGGCATTTCAGATGATAATCAGTATACATATGCGGCGCACATCGGATATTCCCACGCGAAGGACAATTTCTTCACGCTGGTATCCGGCGGTGTCACGCGGGATGTGGACGAGCGATATTTTTATGAAGAACTGGAACAGGGGATTCTCTCGATTGTGGATGAAGAGCTAGGCGGGGAGATGGATGCGGAGTCGGTGGGGTATGATCTTGACCATTTTGCACCAAATGATGCGGGACGCCCGGTCCGTGGTTATCTGATTACGATTCCGCAGATCGATACCGTCTCCAATGGAACGAATTATTACGATGTGGCAGTGCTGGAAGCACGGGGAAATGGCGCGTATTACCGGACACTCGATAAAAAACACCGAGGTGCGGTGGCACCGGGAAAGACGGTGACGGTCAGCACCTCGGCAAAGCAGGCGGAAAAAGCGCGCTTTCAGATGGAGGGAGTTCCGACGAATACGCGTGGGAAGAGCAGGAAAGATACTACTTATGTAAATGGTGGCGAGTATTGTTTTACGATGCCGGAGGAAAATACGCAGGTGTCGGCGGTTTATAAAAAGGTGGCAGTTTCGGTCGGGCTGACGCCGGGCGTGACGAAATTCCAGGTGGTGCAGGAGCGGACCGGAAACCGGAAACATCCGACGAAAGTCACACGCGTGATGGATGGAAATGGACAATTAATTGCGACGTACATCCATGGAAATCTGCAGGCGGGAACACAGGTGCAGCCGGTGACGGTGCAGGCGATTGTGGATCGGAATAATGATGTGGCGGATGCATCGGTGCGCTGGAGTATCGATGATTCAGATTTGATTACGTTACTTCCAAATGACGATGAGGAAAATGGTTATACGAAAAAGAGCGCGTCAGTCCAGGTAAATTTAAATAGTTCGTTTATCACTGATATAGTCCGGAAACTGGAAAAAGAGCAGGCAGACCGCGGATACCAGTATGCGATCGGAAGCGACATATACTGAGCAGGGTATCAGAACGGCGGCGTAGCGGTGCTGACGGCAGAGACGAAACCGGCGGCGAGCTTTGATGGGAAGCCGTGCCGGGGAAATGCGCGGATTGAGGTTACGTTCCAGATCAAGGATCAGACCTATGTAGCCAATGAGGGTGCGGCACTAAATCAGGATCAGTTGAAATTTGAGGTGGTGCGGACATTAAACGGAAATCGGAAACATCCAGATGAAACGATCCGGGTTACGGCACCGCAGGTCTTGAGTGCGTCTTTTACACCCGATTATTTTGACCGGAAAGATATATCGTGGACTGTCGGTGACGCAGCACTGATTTCGGTGGACGGAGAGGACAAGTCTGCCGGTGTGCAGGCGAAAAAGGATGCAAAATGGATCCGGGATCTGATCGCGGCAGATCAGGGCAGACATGTGAATACACCGTATGAAATACAGACAGCTTCCGGCAGCCGCACGACGAAGGTGACAGTGATCGGCGATGATATGCTTGGAAACCGGCAGACGGCATCGTGCAGAGTACAGGTGGATTTCCGGACAGTGGACGAATCGAAGATTTGTGTGGAAGGCATCAGCCTTATACCGAAAACGCTGCAATACGAGATCAAACGCACCCGGACGGGGGCAGGTTATCGTCCGGTGGAGGCATGGACGGGAACCGGTGCGAAAAAGCTGGCAGTGTCGGTATTTCCGGCGCAGGCGTTTAACCAGAAAGTGACATATCAGGCAAGTGATGATTCGCTGTATGTATCATCGGATGGAACCGTGACGGTCAATACGACGGCTTCCTGGATACAGGAGCTTGACCGTCAATACTTAAAATCAGGCAGCCATACGGCATATGTGACCGTGAAAACCGAGGATGGTGGCTTCACGGACCGTGCGGCAGTCACAATTCAGTATGAGGCGGTCGATCAGACATACAGCGGAGGTTCCCATTCGGGCGGAGGTTCTCATTCGGGCGGCGGCTTGGGTGGAGGCTCTTCTTCTGGAAAGGGGGCAGCGGCAGGAAGCAGTGCAGCGAATGCAACCGGACCGGCATCGGGGTTCAGTGGTTTGACAGGAGCGGGTATTGGAAATCTGACAGAAGGACAGGCATGCCCCGGGCAGAATGCGGATGCGGCAGCCATACCGGAATATGTAGTAGCTGGAAACTGGCGGAAGAATGCAGATGGAACCTGGCAGTTTGAAACGGGCGGTAGAATCTATGCTTCTGAATGGGCGGCTGTCCACAATCCATATGCCGATCCGGCAAAGGGGCAGAGTACGTTTGACTGGTTCCGATTTGATGCAGATGGCAGGATGGTGAACGGCTGGTATAAGGATGTGGATGGAAACACGTATTATCTCTGGACAGAAATGGATGGAACACAGGGGCGTATGCTGACTGGCTGGAACTGGCTGCCGGGAAGCGATGGAGTGTTTCATTGTTACTATTTTCAGGAAAAATCCGATGGAATGAGGGGACGTTTGTATCGAAATATGCACACGCCCGATGGAAATTTAGTCAATGCGGATGGTGCCTGGGTGCTGGACGGAATAGTACAGACGAAAAGTATGAAAAATGGGGGTATAAAAAAATGAAACAGGATAAGAAAACAACCAATAAATCGGGATGTACAGCCGTACTGGCAGCAGCCATGATCGCAGCCGGAGGTTTCAGCGCTTATGCGGGCAATCAGGGGACGCATGGCGGTGAATGGAAGGACACAGAGAGTCTGAGATGGGAGTGGCAGAATGGAGAGATGAGTTTTTATGGAAATGGAAGTATTTTTTCAGAGCAGCACCCAGAGATCAGCGATCCGGAATATTACCTGAAAGAGGCAGTTCGTTATCCGGGGGAACCAAATCCGGCATGGAATACGAAGGGAGAACCGAAAGCAAATTATAGCTGGGCTTCGGTCGAAGAACTGCAGAAATTTGTCAATAGTTTTGACTGGATTCATTCGGATGAAAAAACGCGTCTTCTGTATGTGCATAACAGGATTGCAAACGGAGAGGGAGGTTTTAACCAGAATCATTACGGTTCGCCGGAAGAAGCAAAGGATTTCCCGGTTTTGGAAGGAGGCGTTGGCGTCTGCCGGGATTTCGCGGAAGAATTTCAGTTCCTATGCCGGATCGTAGGGCTGGAGTGTGTGACCTACACGCCGGAATATCTCCATGATGCGTGCCTGGTGCGGATCGGCACGCAGTGGTATGCGACGGATCCGACCTCCAGCCTGCCGCTATTTTCAAATGCGAAAACATATCCGGTTGACTTTGAGACGGAGTTTTACCGCTATGAGAATAAGGAGCGGGAGCAGAGAAGAAAGGAGTATGAAGCGGATCCGGACAGTCTTGCCAATGTGCTGGCGCTGACCTTGAGTATGCGGGGAGAAGGGACGATTTCCGAGGCTGCCTGGGAGAAAATACAGGCACCGATGGGGCAGATAGAAGAACAGTGGGGACGACAGGAAATATCAAGACAGGAGTATGAAAAGGGGATTATCTCGCTGCTGAAATCAGTTTGGGGAACTGAAAAATAAAGAAAACGAGGGACTGCCGGTGTTAAGGGGCGCGGGGCAGTAAAAACGAGGAGGAAGTTTATGGGGGAGTATCGGTACAGAGAGAATGCGAAACGGGGGATGGCGTTTGTACTGGCAATTATATTGGGAGGAATGGCTTTTTTGCCAGGATTCCCGGTTTTTCCGGTGAAAGCAGCACCTGCGAGCGGTCAGCAGACAACACTGACGACAGCCCATGGCGATACGCTGCTGGGACACAAGCTTTATTGTATCGATAAGGGCGGTTATGCGATCTGGGGAATTGCAGAAAAAGGGGATCTCTATGAAGCACACCGTCCCTCCCAGGCATCTGTTCCGCTGAGCAGTCAGGAACAGAAATATGTATTTTGGGCGATGCTCTCGCTCAGAGCAGCGCTGGGGGATGAAAAGGCAAATACATTTATCCGGGCGATCAATGTGGCAGCAAAAGCACAGGGAAAACCGGAAATTATCAAGATGGTGTCCGAGGAAGATCTGAAAACAATCCTCTATGTTCCAGCTGTGCGGGCAAAATATCCGTGGCTGGAGGCAGCTGCGTCAAATAGTGAGGCGTACATGCAAATGGGAGGAATGCTGTCTGGCGGAGGCAGCGGAAAGGAAAATACCGGTGTCGGCGGCGGAAAGATTCCTAATGTGATAGCTTCCAGCACCTCGCTGGGAACGGCAAAACAGGTAGATGCGGCGACTCTGACGCTGTCGTTTGCGCCGGATGGCTCGGATTGGGATTTTATCCGTTCTGTACCGCTTGAATTTTCAAACAATGACGGTGTTTCATTCAGCCCGGTTCCGACCGATGGATGGACGTATACAAAAACCGACTCGCAGATCATATTTAAAAATCCAAATCCAAAACCGTCGAAAGCCCTGATTCGTTTCCGGGTGGAAGGAACCCCATACGCTTTGGGCGGCGGGGGATATGCTTCGGCGGAGGAGGCGATTGACCAGTCGCTTCAAATCTGGGAGTGTGTGACCTGTTCGGGGACACACGGAGGCGGAACGCCTGCCAAAAGTGATCCGTGGATTCATCAGCGGATGGCATGGATGGAGCTCGGAATGGTTCCGGTCAATTATTTTGCTGAATTGGCGGGCGATCCAACCCCGGTACCGGAGCAGGGAGGCATTCAGTTTGAGGTATTTAGGCATGAAGAGGATTTTACTTCCACCTATAATCTGCAGATGTATAAATACGATCATGAGACAGGGAAAGCGCTGGAAGGGGCGCGGTTTGGCTTCTTTGAGCGCTTTGACGATAAGAACAGGGTAAATACTGAGCGGGATGGAGCTGCCGAATTGTATGAGGGCGGAGAACCATATGCCAGTCATTATCAGGATGAGCCGGTTCTCTGGGATGGTTTCAGACAAGTGGGTTCGGCGGTAACGGATGGCGATGGCTACGCCTCCCAGACGGTGGAGCATGGTTATCACTATGACAAGACGTTCTGTGACGGTCATCCGGCACCGACCTTTGTACCAGTTCCAGAGGACGAGGAGGACGAAGAGGGAGAAGTCATCAATGAGGATGAGATTGAGGCGGCGCAGGCAGAAAATATCCGCCTGGCAAATAGCTGGCTTTTGTGCGAAGAGGAATGTGAAGGAAAGGCGGGCGGAGACTTTGAGGGCGTCCATTTTCACTGGATGATGGAGGAGGTCGATGCAGGGGAGATAGAAGGTATCGCGTCAGACGGCGGCTCCGAGGGAGAAACACCCGATGCGGGACCGACGACAGGGGCAGACGGGGAAACTTCGTATGCAAAGTCTGGCTGCCAAGAGGACTGTGGGCAGACGTATGAGAAGTTCATTTCCATGAAGTACAGTTATACCTGGAAAGAATTTAAAGCGCGGGATGGATATATTCTGCATGATGAACATGCAGATGACCTGCCAATTGAGATTATCACAACCGATGCATCTGAGCATGGGGCAAATGCAGCCTTTGGAGGCGGATATTCGCGTGATGTGGTGCTGGGAACGAAGAGTGTGAGAAGGAGTCAGGGCATCGGAGAGGCTTCCGGAAATCAGAATGGAGAAAGTGAGGCGAAGGCAGGAATTTCTGGAAAAAATGGCTGGGAGCGTCGAAGTGCGTCTGGCTGGACGATCCGGGAAAATTTAGCGGCTTTTCTGGGGGAGAGTCCTGTATTTCCAGGGCCGCTAAAAATGCGTGTTTTGCCGCAGAGGGTGGTTCTGTTTACGGCATTGGATGCAGCGCTTCTGGGGAAAGCGACACCGTCGGAGGCGGAGATAGGAGAAAAATCGCAAGATACAGGAAACAAAGCGGGGAGAAAGAGGAATAAGACAAGTGAAAACGAACAGGACATAAATGAAAAAGACAGAAAATTGACACAGGAGAAGAAGGAAGCAACTGCCTCGGAGATGAAAGTATCTATTTCGGACCATCTGGTAAATCGTGTCCAGAAAGGGTTTGTGTTTATTGATGAAGCGGATGATGATTTAGAAGAAGCAGAAAAAGCGGAACGTGAAAGTATTCGGCGATATATGGCAACCGGCTCAGATTTATTGACAACCGAGGCAGGTTTTTATACAAGCTGGCATTCACCTTCTTTGTTGTATCAAAATCCGCAGTTGTCACAAAGAACGGAAACACTGGCGGGTGCGGCAGCAGAGTCACTATTTTTCCCTGCCTATGAATCGGCGCTTGTTTCCGCGAGTGTGGGTTCAGTGATAGAGCCGGGAAGTGCTGGCAATTTCAGCCATTGCAATGGGGCAGACGGCGAGAAAGATGCCTGGAGGATCTATGATCACCGGACAGAGGGCGAGGTACATATCAATAAAAAGGATCTGGATCTGAAAAAGGGCGAAAATGAGTCTTACAATGCGCTTGGGGACTCACAGGGGGATGCAACGCTGGAAGGTGCAGTGTATGGCTTGTTTGCAGCAGAAGATCTGCTGCATCCGGATGGGAAAACAGGGGTAGTTTACCGGGCCAATCATCTGGTGGCGGTGGCGACGACAGACAAAAATGGAGATGCCTCGTTTCTGGCATGTACAGAGGCGCCGGGGCGAACCTATGATTATTCGAAAGGGTCGATTGTGGATGCAGCAGATGGATGGCGAAAGAAAGCGCCGGGAAATCTGTATACACAAGATGCGGCGATCGATGATTATACGGCAGATAAAGCCTGGGAGCGGATTTATTATAACAATACGTCAAAGAATGGGAATGCCTGGATTGGACGCCCACTTCTGATGGGGGAATATTATGTTAAGGAATTAAGCCGATCCGAGGGCTTTGAACTTTCGATTGGAAATAAACTTCACGCAGTTACAAACCTGGGACAGGATCTGGAGGCGGCGGTCCTGGAACCGGGAGAAGGATATGCCCATATTTCCATGCAGATGTATGGGGAAGAGCAGGCAGGCGATGGCGGAGCTGATACGAATGAAATTTTCTTTTCGGCAGAGTCAAAGGACACGAAAGAGGGAGTTTATGAGATTGTGGTGTCAGGGCTGCCGGAGGGCGTGAGCTTTTATCGAAAAGACGAGGGAAAAGGAACGGTTTCGGTGGAAGCTGGGACAGGTGAGTATGAAAAAGTTTATACCGGGGAACTGGCAGTGGCAGAGAACAACTATCAGTATCCAAAGTACAATGCGGATGGCACGCCGATGAATAAAAAGGTTCCGATTGAGTATGCGGCGGGGTGGATGCGCCAGGTCCGGGTGCAGGAACTTGTGCCGGAGACAGTGGAAGCAGTTCTTTTGCAGGCAGAAACGGGAATGACCGAGGAAGAAAATGCGGACAAGCTGGCAAAGATATTTGATGTGGATGACTTTTGTTATTTGAAAGGGAAAGCCGAGCGGGTACTCCGCAGACATGCGAAAATAACACCGAGGACACCGGGAGCAGGAGAAAATGCATATTCCAGTATCTATACCGGCGTATTTGACCGGGGCGTCCGGGAAGGAGAGCGGGACGTGTACGGCGTCAGCGGTGTGACACCGGGAGAAAAGGCAGAAAAAACGGTGTATGGTTCGCCGGTCCAGACGATTGCGGTGCCGAAAACAAAAGATGGAATCTCAATGACAGTGGGAGACGTGATCACTTCCGTTCTGGATTTTTATCATACCCATCCATATATCAGCTATGGCGGTCTGGACGCGGTGCAAGAGTTTTCGGATTCGTTTGAATTTACGGTATATGCAGGAATTTTAGGAATACCGGAGAATTTCATGGTACTGGGAAGTGATCCGGAGAAAGACAGCCTGATTTTTCACCGGGCAGAGTGGCTGCCGGAGAATATGGAAATGTGTCCGCGTTATGTGTATATACCATATTCAAATAATCGAGGGCGGGACGCATTTGGAACGTATACTGATTATAGGGAAACTACCGTTGGAAATCAGGTGATGGCATCGGCACTTTTGCAGACAGATGCTGTGATTGAGGGAGATGGTACGATTGTTCCGAAGGAAAATGAGGTAAATGTCTATTACAAAACCGGGGAAATTCCGTATGATGCGGATGGGCAGCCGATCCAGGTGGTTGTTTACCGGGAAAAGACAGAAACACAGCAGCGGGAGGTAACGGAGACAAAATGGGTTCATCAGGCAGCAGACCGGAATGCAGATGGGAGATACATACTGCGGGTCAACGCGAATTTTACCGACAGTTTTGGCGTGAAAAAAACAAATGCAGGCGTGCTGGAAGAGCTAGGATTTAAGGCGGTATTGAAAGAGAAGAAGGTTACACTGAACGAGGAAGAAGCCGCAATGCTGGGAAATGGTTTCTTTGCCGGCCACCAGATGAACAGTTCCAGCTATTACACGTGGATAAAACAGGCGCGGGCAAAGGCATATGTCGATTCTGGACGTTCCGGCTTGACAGGGGATGATTCCTATGTGGTCCCGGTGGCACTGGCGTACCCGGGGCAGGAGACCACCTATCAGGATGCCGGGACAAGGAAAGAACCGCTGGGTGTACTGGAGCGAGTGATCCGCCAGAAGATAAAAATCGTCAAAAATATAGCGACGACACCGGTGGGCACCTATGCACATAACACTTATGCGGAAAGTGGGCACACCGATCCGTTTACGGAAAAAGAGGGAGGAAACGAAAATGTCGCTTCAGCACTGCCAAATTTCCGCTTTAAGCTCTATTTGAAATCCAATCTGGAACGTCTGTACCGGAATACGGATGGCGAAATCGTGTGGATGAACCGGGATGGGGAAGTCGTCTCGTTGCCGGAGGTAAAAAAGAATTTTCCACTGCTTAGAGAATCCTTTGCTCCGGTTCAGAAAATTTTCACGCAGGTAATTCATAAAAAAGATTCCCAGACGGCTGGTTCCGTCAATAACAATGTCTGGGGCAGCGCAGTGACGGCAAAGGAACGTCTGTACGAATATGGAAAAGACGGGCAGATCGCGGATTCGAAAGAGGTCAGTCAGGGATATACAAGACTTCTTGAGACGGTCATGCGGACCAAGGAAGATGAAGCGGGAGCGGTACGGGAAGTTTCCGGCTATCAGTATGAGAAATTTTTCGATGCGATGGCGGTGGCGAACCGGGATAAATGGCAGCGGGCAGATGCAGCAGATACATCCTTTAAGCCGTTTGCGTGGATCCGTATGGGCATTTTTGGAACCGGTGGCGGAGAAATAAAAGATCCGGCGCATCATAACAATGCGGCGATACAGAACCAGAGCCGTACGTCGGAAGCAGCCATAGAAAATGCAAAACGGTCGGATGCTGTCCGTCAGTTTGCGATGGACTGGTATTTGAAGGATGAGGTAAAGAAGCAGAACATTCAAGCATCGGGCGGACAGGAAGGCTACCCGGATTATATCTATGATGAAGCATTACATCAGGCAATTTTAAAAGCAGAGGAATATTTGAAGCCGTTTTTCTCCTATGATTTGGACGATTTATACGCGATTGAGTGGGACAGCGCGGAAAATGGAGGTTCCGATCGGGACAAAACAACGTTGTCAGCAGAAAAATTAAAAAAATCCGAGGAAGGTTATTATTATGGCATTTCGAAATACCTTCCTTACGGAACCTATGTGGCAGTCGAGCAGCAGCCGTATTCGGGAGCACTGGAAGATTTCAAAAACCAGCATTATCGGATCGACCAGCCGAAAGAAATAGAAGTCCCGTCGGTTTATGAGGCAGGTGGAAACCTCGTATCTCCGGAAAAAAAGTCAGCGGATTATCAATATGACGCCTCGGCATCGCCGGAAACGCTGGCGGCGAACTATCAGATCCGGATGAATGAAGAGTGGGGAGATACAAATCAGGCGGATTTGAGGAAATATGTGATCCGCGCACATGGACAAGATGGAACTTATGAGATTTATAAGTATGGTCTGGATGCGGATAAACGGCAGGGAACGATCTCCTATCCAGGCGGAAGCTATGACTACAGCGGATTTTCGCCCGCTCAGAGGGAAATGGCGCCGTACAAGGACATTTATCGGTCTGAAAATGCAAACAGCCGGTACCGGAGCAACGAGAAGGTAGAAAGCTATTACCGTTATGGTTCGATCTCAGAGCAGGCAGGGTGGGCAGATTCAGTGGAATATCCGTATGGAGAGAAGACGGATGATAACAATCCGGCGGGATTTTATCTGAAAGATCATGTCAGGACAATCACCGGGGCGCTGACCGGGTTTGACGGGCGGTATTTTCAGGGATTGGTGCCTTACAGTGTGACAGAACCGGCGGCGGAGTCCGCCTATGATGCGTTGGGATTTACCGGCTACGCGGATGGAAAATATCGGAATACGTTTTATGCTGCAAAGCTTCGGATTGAAAAACTAGATTCGGAGACGGGAGAGAATATTCTGCATGATGATGCAGTGTTCGCTATTTATGCCGCCAGCCGGGATACGTCGAAATACAGCGAGGGGGAGGTGCAGTTTTATGAAAAAGATACACAGGTGACAGCCAGCCGGGAATTTTTGGAGGCAATGGGGGCAAAGAAAATCGCGCCGGTTGATTTGAAAACGCTAATTCCGTCAAAATACCCCTGGAAAGCACCTTATACAGGAAAATATACAGGCATAATCCCGGCAGGAACTCCGATTTGCAGTGAAACCGATCAGGTGGTGATGCAGGATGCCTTTGGGACGCGGACGGGCACATTCCGGGTTTATTCGACGCTGCAGGATTTTGGTGGTTTGGGGGAAACTCTGCCGTCCAACCAGAATACAGGATATCTGATCACGCCGCAGCCGCTGGGAGCAGGAGCCTATGTGTTGTGTGAATTATCTGCACCGGAAGGATACGTGAGAACGAAACCGATAGCGGTGGAAGTGTATTCGGATGAAGTGACGTATTATCGGGACGGAGAGCGCGGTCAGCGGGTGGCAGCTGCCGTGTATAGAGAAATGGTAACCCGGATAAGCAGCAACGGAGAAGCAGTCCAGAATCCGGATGGAACGAAGCCAAATGGCAATAAGCCGCAGGACCGGGGGGATGTGGCGCGGATTTATGTAGGAAATACGCCGATCCGGCTGGAAATCGCGAAAGTAAAACAGGAGGAAACGGAGATTCTGTTTGAGTTGAGCGATCGACGAGAGGGAACTTTGACCGAGCTTTCGAACCGTTATGGTCTTGAAAATCTGGAACTGGCGTACAATGCGTCGGGAACGTTCCTTGGGTATGGGTGGTCAAAGGGCTGGCTGGATAGTCTGAGGGCAAAACAGGAAGCCGGGGAGTGGATTGACCTGATTTATGAGGATCAGGTTTTTACTGGAAAGGCGATCTGGCATCGGGTTCCAGATACGGCGCACGCACTCAACCGCTATCTTCCAGGTGCATCAATGTGCCTGTATGATGCGATCGAGGTAAAGAAGAACGGGGACAGTGAGGACCGGGCGTATGCCGGTGTCAATGTGGTGCGCGATTCGTTTGGAAATGTGATCCGGATGTATGTGCAGAAAGGTTATGCGGGAAACCGGCTTCTGTATGTGAAGGATAAAGAACAAGAGGGGGAAGATAACAAAGGAGAAAATAACAATTATACACGATATACGCAGGATGACCGGTTCAACGACCAGGGGAAAGGCAGATGGATTCTCAAGTGGGTTGAACGTGAAGATACAGACATTTTATATTACGATCTCGGGGCTCTGGAGGTATTTACGACACTCCGGGGCGTGCGGTATGCCTATAACGAAAAGGGCGAGACGGTGCGTCCCAAAGACGGCGAACCGATCTATGCGATGAAAGACGGCGTTCCATTTCTGGAAATTGTAAGCCCCAGCTATGAAGAACTGGCGTACAGCCGGAAAGAAAGGCGGTTTGAATACGTTCCGTCCGGGACAAAATTCTATCATCTGGCGTCAGACGGAAGCCGGGACAGCGAGGTAGAACCGTACACGGGAATGGCATATGTGACGGAGGAGAAAACCGGCAAAACATTGGTGTGGGTGGTCCGGGTATCGAAGGATCGCTATGAAAATGTGATTGCCAGGGATAAGATAAAGACTGGCCGCGTGGCAACGATGTATGCTGATACGGAACAGGAATACACGATTGGGACATATGACGGAGGTCTGCTGCAGCCCCATGTCAATCCGGTTTTGAATGAAAATGGGCTGCCGGTTTATTACCAGCGTTCCGATCAGACCTATATCAAAGGATATCCCGTTTATGATCGGGATGGCGATTATGTGCGTTACCGATACAGCGATCTTCTCAGAGCTTACAATGCCAATGCATGGGATCTGCAGTTGAAAGCAGCGCTCTATGATATTGGAAATGATCCGGAAAAACGGGAAGATGACCGACCACTGTACCATCGTCAGGGTGAGGCGTATCTGATGGAAAACAGCTGGATAACCGGGGATGAAATGCCAAACGATCCGTTCCATACACGGATCAGAGATGGGCAGGTGGACGTTTTAAAACGCGTCCCGGTGGGAACGTATATTTTAGAGGAGACGCGTGCCCCATCCGGCTATGCGAAACGGATGCCGGCAGGTCTTACGGTAGAGGAAACCTGTGAGGTACAGGAGCTGTACCTTACTAACCGCCCGATCACGGTGCAGATCGAAAAGATCGACGCGCCAGAACAATATCAGCAGCCAGTCCGGGACTATGATCGCATTTTGAACGAATCGGATTCTAAGACCTGGGAGGAAGGAAAAGGGGGGTATACGTTTTCAAGTGTGGAAGGAGCCGTGTTAGCGCTCTATCCGGCAAAAAGAGTTGCGAGTGATGATTTGGAAGCACATCCGTCCGGGTATTATCTGGAAAAGAAAGGGGAACTTCCGGCGAACTGGACGGTACTAGATGAGAGAAACCAGAAAAAGACAGTGACTGCGAAATGGACCGTCGGAAAGACGCCAATGGCATGGGAGGGGATTCCGGCAGGCGATTATATTCTCGGGGAGATAGAGACGCCTCCGGGATATCTGACAAATCAAATAGAGGTGGAAATCCAGGAAACTTCTAAGCTGCAGATCATCACGATGCAGGAGGATCATATAAAAACCGCCTTTTTCAAATATGAGGAGAAGGATGGAAAAAAAGAATGTCTGCCGAATGCATATGCGGCGGAGCTGACCCTGTACGAGGCAGTGACAGATGAAAATGGAATTGTCATGGAAGCGGATGGAACACCGCGCTATGACCGGGAAAAACGGGTGACGAGCTGGAAGACCGAAGATGCGAAAGCTTACAGCCAAGGAAGCGACAGCTTTGCAGCCCGCTATCAGAAGCTGTATGCAGAATATCACACAAGGTTTAACACGGTTGCATGGTGTGGATATACCGCTGAAAAACAGGAAGAAACGGCGACAGAACAGGGCGAATCAGTGCGTCAGCTCTGGAATCTGGGAAATGGTTCGCAGGTGCTTGTTCAGGTAACGAAAAATCTGCAGCCGGATGGAAAAGCAGGCTACAGCTATGATTTCCGCTGGAATTACCAGATGGAGGAGACTCTGGTCAGTTATGATACCTCCGATGGGATTCACCGGATTGATTATTTACCGCTGAATCCGACGAAAAATGATTTGGCTTCGAACAGAAAGAAAGGCTATTACGTTCTGGTGGAGACGAAAACACCAAGCGGCTATCAGAAAGCAGCACCGAAGCCGGTGATTGTCGAAGAAACTGCTGAAATTCAGCTTTACGGGCTGGAAAATAGGGCAAAGTCTGTCTATATTTCCAAGCTGGGAAGCTCAGGAGAGGCATCCGAAGAGGCAATTTATCTGGCAGGCGCAGAACTTGCTGTTTTCCGGGCGGCACAGGATGGAAGCCTGATGCAGGAAAAAGAATATTTAGTGGAACGCTGGATTTCTGGATCGGATGGAAAATTTACAGAGGAAGAAGCAGAAAAACAGGAGATTCCGGCAGGATGGAAGGCAGGGGACTGGAAGCCGCATCGGATTTCTCCGATTGCCTATTGAGTGTATTATCTGGTGGAACTTTCGGCACCGGCAGGTTATCGCCTCATGGAACCTAAGAAATTTACGGTGGCGGCTGCTTCGGGGGAGACAATCGAAGCGGTTAATACGTTGAAACAGGGACGGGTTCGGGTTGAAAAGGTGGATGAGAGAAAGCCAGAGGAAAAACTGGCAGGTGCGGTGTTTGAAGTGAAAAACAGAGAGACGGGAGAAAAGGTTCAGATGGAGACAGACGAGAGCGGTCAGGCGGAAAGCCCGTTTCTGCCAATCGGAACGATAGGGGAGAATGGAAGCTGGATTCCGTACCATTACGAAGTCCGTGAGACGATGCCGCCGGATGGATATCAACTTATTCCGCGCGTGTACGAGGTGCTGATAGAAGATCAGAAGGAATGCGAGGTGCTAACGTATGATCTGACGGTGCCGAATGAAACAACGAAAATCAAAATTTCCAAGCTGGATTTCGATACGGGTCTCTTTGTGTCAGGAGCAAAGCTGGCAGTGTATGAAGCGGGATTTTTGGATGGTGTGTACACTGAAGCGGGTGAGGCATTGGAAACCTGGATCTGCGATGGGAAAACACACGTGATAGAAGGAAAGCTGATTGCCGGGCACACGTATCTTCTGAAAGAACTGGAAGCGCCGGATGGATACACTGTGCAGAAACCGATGATTTTCACGGTGTCAGATACAGGCAGGGGGATTAACGCAGCCAGAGATGGTGCAAATGCGCTGGAGATAGAGACAGCAGACGGTTTATTTGACAGCATAACGTCTCTGCAGGTGCAGGGAAGAAAAGCGCTTCGTCTGGTGAGAACTCTGTGGGATTTGGACAGTGGGGAAGAATTTGTACTTGCTTCACTGATGGAAGCTTCTGTGCCTTATCTGGAACGAGAAAAATGTGAAAAAGAGGGGGTGGCGGAAGGACATCGTTTCGAACTGCGGGAGATCATTGAGTTCAGTGACGGCAGCCGCCGGACGATAGAAAAAAATACATTCCGTCTGAATTGGGATGAGAACGGACATTATCCGCTGACGCTTAGAACATTAAAAGGAACGAGGTATCGTCTGGAAGAATATCATCAGAAAGAGACAGATGGCAGGGAAGTGGAAAGCTGGATCCCGGAAAACAGAGATGGCTTGGGATATATCCATGAAATACGAAATCCGGAATACAGCGACCCTTGTGGCATCCGCGCCGTTTCCCCGATTGGAAAAGACGGAGCAGCGGTGCTGCCGGGAAGTGTAATTGTATATGAAATTACATATCGGAATCAGTCAGATAAAAAAGAAAATATGAAGATTGGACTGGAAATTCCAGCTGGGTGTGAACTAATGACAGCGGCTTCGATGGGCGGAGCGGAACAAATAGGTGAATCCTGGTATTGGAATATAGAGAATGTGGCAGCCGGATCAGGAGGCATTTTGCGGGTGGCTGTTCTGGTTGGAGAGCATATAAATGAAAACGGACAGGAAAATCATTTTGGTATGACGGTAACGGCAACGATATGGGGAAAAACGGGCAAAAGCTATGAATCCTTCCATCCAATTCTATCTCCGGGCGCAATTGCTATCGCCGGGCGGGTGACGGGAACTGCCGCGGCGTTGTTAAGGCAGATAGATATAACATATACGTTATACTTAAAGAATGCGGAGGGAAAAGAGCTTCCAGGCTTGATTTCGTACACAGGTTCTAAATCGGGAACGCTGCGAAGTGGAGGAAGCCTGACGCTTTCTTGTGGCGAATCGGTTGTTTTGACAGGAATGCCGTGGGGAACCAACTATGAGGTTCGGGCACAAGTTCCGGCACAGACTCCGGATGGACTGCCGATCGAGTGGAAGAGTACAGGAAGCACGGGACGGACCTCCCGGCAGGGAAATACAGTGCTCTGGGAATTTCATCAGAATGATCGGTCGGTGCGTGAAGTGCTCAAACGTGGGAATAGATACCGCCTGGTTGAACTGCTGGAACTGGACGGTGGAAAAACGGAAGAGGTGGAGTCGAATCAGATGATTTTTTCTCTGGGGGACGATGCACAGATAGATGGAATTGGAATGATAGATTCCCCGACAAAGCTGGTCTTTTCAAAGACAGATCTGGGCGGAACGGAGCTTCCGGGTGCTCAGATAGAGATTCTGGATCAGTCTGGAAATGTAATCGAATCATGGATTTCTGCGGATCATCCTCATGAGATAATTGGAACGTTGACACCGGGAAAGAGTTATATAATGCGCGAGACGGGAGCGCCGGATGGATTTGCGTATGCGGAAGAGATTCCATTTACTGTTTCCGAGGATGGAATGGTCGAGCGGATTTCCATGCAGGACAAGCCGACGCACGTGGAAATCACAAAATACAGTGTGACGGGAGAAAAGGAACTGCCGGGGGCGCGGATGGAACTCTGGGAGGAGAAGGAAGGCGGAACCTTGGTTGATTCGTGGGTATCTGATCGGGGCGCCCATGTGATAAAAGGTAAGTTAAACGCTGGAAAAAACTATGTGCTGGTAGAAAAAACAGCGCCGGATGGGTACTGGAAAGCAGAAAAAGTGACATTTACGGTATCACTGGACGGTCGAGTCGATCAGGTGAAGATGTATGACAGACCGACGGAAGTGCAGGTGGAGAAGCGGAAATGGAGGGAGCAGAAAGGAGATAGCGAATTTGTAAAAGGTGCCCACCTGAGGATTTCTGATGAGACTGGAAAGGTAATATTGGAATGGATTTCTGAAGAAAAGGAGAAATGTATACAGGGCATTTTAAAGGAGGGCTGCCGCTATATTCTGGAAGAGCTGAAAGCGCCGGAGGGCTACGAAAAAGCCGAACCAGTTTCATTTACGGTTTCAGAGGGCGGAACGGTGACGGTTGTGCAGATGTATGACCGTTTGAAGCCGGAGAAGCCGGGGCGACCGGGGCACGGTCAGCCGGAACATCCAAAGAAAGTGATAGAAGAGCTGAAAGAGGGCTATTTAACAGTTCACGTGCCAGAGTCGATCTGTGGAGATGGGAAAATTGTTCTCGACGGCAGACAGATGAAGCCGCTTCCGAAGATGGGATATGGAGAATCAGCCACCTGGGAAGTAGAAGGTGCTTATCAGATCGAGGACGAAAAAGAGCGTCTGAATGAAGCAATTTCACTGATTTGGAAGTGGAAACTGGTGATTGGACTGATATGTATGAGCGCTGGGGCAGGGCTGGCGCTCGCAGAACGGCGAAGAAAGGAGGAAAATATAAAAAAGAATATGGAGAGGAATGATAAGGGCAAGGAGGAGTAAAAAAATAAGAGAAAAATCAAAATCGATCAGATGGCAGAAAAAGGGAAGGGAGGGATTTTATGGATCAGATGGCGAAAGGGCTGCTCTTCGGAGCAGCCGTACTGAGCCAGGCGGCTGCGGGATGTTTCCCCGCTGCCGCGGCATCCATCGATCGGGTCAGGATTCGGCTGGCAGCAGAAGAGCTGGATGAAATGGGAATGCCTGTTTTGGAGGCGGAAAGCCGGGACAGGGCATATAGCGTCACTGGTGTGGAACGAATCTCCGGTGATCCGGCAAGCGGACCGGCGATGGATAGGGCAGAGGTGGGAAAAAAAGAAAATGAACAATATAAAGGGAGCATACAAGCCGACTCTGAAAATATAGGTACCAAAGAAGTTTCTTTAGAAGAACGAAAGATAGAAGAAATCCATGCAGAAGAACCTGCTCCGGAAATTCTATACGAAATAGAACTGGAATCCGACGCAGATGATTCTTTTTCCGTCCTTCGCCAGGAGGACATCCAGTTTTCAGGGCTTGGCGCGGTATGCAGCAAGGCAGTTCGGAAAGATAATGGCACTACGTTGCTTTTGACGATCGAATTACAGGATGCCGGAGAGATAATAGGAACGGTGGATGCAGCAGTCTGGGCGGAAAGAGGAATTGGCAGTTGGAAGAAAGCGCCGGGGGCTTCGGCATATTTGGTGATGCTTTACCGGGATGCGAAGCGTGTCGGACATCCGCATCGGACGAGTGCTGAACAGTACGATTTTGTACCGTTGATGCAGACTGCGGGCGTATATCATTTTAAAGTGATTCCTCTGACAAAGCAGGGAAAGCGTGGTCAGGCAGCAGAATCGGCATGGAGGAACGTGACGGAGGCAGAGGCAGCTCAAAACCGGGAAGAATGGGGAGGAAAAAAGCCGGGATGGCAGCCAGAAGGGGAAATTCCATCGTATATTTTAAAAGATGGTGCATACCCGCAGATGGATTCTCTTTTGATTGGGGAAAAGTATGAGCAGTTTAATGAAAAGGGGAAAACGTGTCGCGAACCGTAATATTTTGAGGATTTTCGTATAATTTATAAAAATCAGTTGAAAAAGCAGAAGAAATGTGATAGCATACCTCACATAAGTTCGTTCCTGTTTACTGAACCGTCCTGACGAGTGATCGAAGGTCAGTCAGGCAGGGACACTCTGGAGAGTCTCCAAGAAGGAGCGCCGAAGGTGTAAGACGGATGCACGTCCATGGTATTCGTTGATCTCTCAGGCAAAAGGACAGGGCATACAACCAATCACAATGGAACCAGGGGATGAGTTCTATTGTATGCATATGTTCTACTCTTTGGAGAGCTGATTTGTATCAGCTCTTATTTTATTACTCGATCCCGGATTTATAAAAGAGCCGGAATCGTAACGAAAACATAGAGGAGGATAAAAAATGGACACGATTTTGACACTGGTAAACAAAGGCAATGATTTTCTGTGGAGTTTTCTTCTGCTGATTCTGCTGTGTGGAACGGGCATCTATTACACGATTCGTCTCAAATTCATCCAGGTAAGAAAATTTGGCGAGGGCTGCAAGCATGTGTTTGGACATTTCAGCCTGAACGGAGAAAAACATGAAAAAGGGGAAATGAGCCCGTTTCAGTCGATCATGACGGCGATCGCAGCACAGGTTGGTACTGGTAACCTGGCAGGTGCGGCGACAGCTCTGTTTGGCGGCGGTCCGGGTGCAATCTTCTGGATGTGGCTGAGCGCGTTCTTCGGAATGGCGACCATCTACTCCGAGGCGGTTCTGGCACAGACCTACAAGACAGAGGTAAATGGTGAGGTGACAGGCGGACCTGTCTACTACATCAAGGCGGCATTTAAAGGTAATTTTGGAAAGGTATTATCCACTCTGTTTGCTATCTTTATTGTTTTAGCACTTGGGTTTATGGGCAATATGGTACAGTCCAACTCGATCGGTGCTGCGTTTACAGAGGTATTTCAGGTATATGGAATCAATATTCCGCCGATCACGATCGGCCTTGTGCTGGCAGTACTGGCAGGATTCATTTTCATTGGTGGAACCAAACGTCTGGCAGCTGTGGTAGAGAAGGTTGTGCCAGTTATGGCAGGCGTTTACATTGTAGGAAGCCTGATTCTGATTGGTCTTCATATCAATCACGTGCCGACAGCATTTATGATGATCATCAAGGGTGCGTTTGATCCGAAAGCGGTAATGGGCGCGGGTGCTGGTATCACCGTCCGCGAAGCAATCCGTTTTGGTGTAGCGAGAGGACTTTTCTCCAATGAGGCAGGTATGGGTTCCACACCGCATGCTCACGCACGTGCGAAAGCAGAAAGCCCGCATCATCAGGGGCTTTGTGCGATGATCAGTGTCTTTATTGATACATTTGTTATTTTAAATCTGACCGTATTTGCAGTCCTGACAACGGATGCGATGAGCTCCGGCAAGGATGGTACAGCGCTGACACAGGCGGCATTCATGCAGAGTTTTGGAAACTTTGGTTCTATTTTTATTGCGATCTGCCTGCTGTTCTTCGCATTTTCGACGATTCTGGGATGGCATTTCTTTGGCCTGACGAATGCGAAATATCTGTTCGGCGAGGGCGCGGCAAAGGTTTATTCCTTCATCGTTGTGATTTGTATTGTCATTGGTTCTATGTTAAAGGTAAATTTAGTATGGGCTTTGGCAGATTTCTTCAACGCGCTGATGGTTATTCCGAACGTTTTGGCATTACTTGCATTGAGTCATGTGGTTGTGGCGGCTGACCGGAAAGCGGAAGCGATCACGAAAAATGTGACACAGGCATATCAGGTTGCAGAAGAAAAGTAAGAGCAAATAAAGAGAAGATAAAAGGTAACTGTTCAGTAGGTCTGCGCATTTACTGCGCTGACCGTACGAAAACATGGACCAGCAGGCAAAAATCCCATTGCCGTAGGCAATTTTTAATGGATTTTTGCGCGTGACTGTGAAGGTACTGAACAGTTACGATAAAAGTGAATTGTAAGCGTAAAAAGCGAGCGTTAAACAATCATTCAAAAAAAGACCTGCTTATGTAGTGAAATACATAGGCGGGTCTTTTTTAAACATAGGAAACTTCGTTCTATGACAAAGAACGCTCCGCGGGATGCGCACTCGCGCGAAGAAAAAATATGTCGCAAGCGACCGCGCGAGACGCCCGAATGTGCCAAGGCACATTCTTTATTCTGAAAATGAAAACAAATAAAAAACCAAAGGTCCCTAGACAGCTGCCATTACCTTCCGCTCTCTGTAAAAATAAGGAGTTTCTCTCTTTGCTGTCTGCTTTTTAAGCGTTTCATCGGTCAATTCGCGGACAGACTGCAAAATCCTCAGATGCGTCTCCAGGGGGAGTGCATCAACGGTCAGTTCCGCTTTTTTCGTGCATCCATCCACACCGCCTGCTGCCACAACCCGGCGGAGCAATTCTGTCTCGGTGCGGTCAGAGGGGAGAAGATTCTGTCCTAATTCCAGGGAGAGCAGGGAGGCAATGCCCCAGCCCCACCAGTTGGAAACGCCGCTTGCTAGCGTCAGGTCTGCTGCTTCTGCGGTGCAGATAAGTTCGCCGTGTGGAACACCTGCGAGAATTTCACGGCGGAAGGTCCCCATTCCCATCTCGTTGCCGCCATCTCCGATGGAAATGACCGTGGCACCAGCTTCTCTGGCAGCAGACAGGAAAAGAGCCGAATCCGTGATCATGTCGTCGAGCTGTTCACCGCGCATGCTGTGATAATGTCCGTTTTCAGCTTTGCCTGGGCGCTCCAGGCTGATCAGATGGGTCGGTTTTGCATCACGGATAAAGGTGCGGATAAAGTTATCCGTATTCTGTTCCGGCAGACGGATCAAGGTTGCCTGCGGAGCGCGGAAGCGGAGAGCCGCTTCCAGATGCGGATAAGAAGACCAGTCGGTTACGACTGACACGCCGCAGCCAGCTGCCGTCAGCGCTGCTGCGAGGTTGGCAGTTCCGGAAGGTCCATCCGTCTCGCCGGTAATAGAACCGTCTGGCATTCGAACCGGGAAACCGGTCAGAAGAACGGCCCTTTTCGCATGGGCGAGAGAAGCAGACACAGCCGCAAGTGGGGAAGCAGGCAGAGATGCTAAAAGTCCGCGACCGCCAAAATCCTGTTTCATAATTGAATCTAAAGTTTCATAAAAAGTCATGGTATCAATCCTCCAGGTATACTGCATTGTGCAGAAATTGACAGGGGATTTTCTATCTGGATGATTCGAGCGCTTATTTACTGGATAATTTCCAAATCAAAAAAGATTGGCAGCAATCCGGTATGGTAGCTGTATCGGAATCATGTGCAATAAAAAAAGACCCACGTATCCTGTAAGATTCATGGCTCTTATTTACGAAGGGAGCATCCGGGCAGGAGTCCCGATAAATAAAAGAATCTGTTTTGTTATGATTATATTGTAAATGAAAAATATCAGACTGTCAATTCCAAATTCATTTTACGGCTGACAGAATGCAAAATTTGGAATATAATAAAAAAATAGGCATATAAACAAGCTCAGAAATAAAAGCAGACAAGAAAATGGATAGAGAGAATGAAACGAGAATCAAATGAGATAAAAAAAGAAAATGACCGCGCCGCATCGTTCATGCGCTTCTGCGAGGTAGTCCGCCATCTCCGTGCCGAGGACGGCTGTCCGTGGGATCGGGCGCAGACGCATACATCGCTGAAACCGTACTGCATTGAAGAAGCGGCAGAGGTGATTGGCGGTATCAATATCTGGGAGGCGACCGGCGATGCGGAGAACCTGAAAGAAGAACTGGGGGATTTAATGCTGCAGATTCTTCTTCACGCGCAGATCGCGGAGGAAGAAGGACTATTTACGATACGGGAGGTCATGGATGGCGCCAGCGAAAAAATGATCCGCCGCCATCCGCACGTGTTTGGTAAGTCGATGCTGTCCGAACAGGGAGAACCGGTCACGGATTGGGATGCAATCAAGAAGCAGGAAAAAGCCGGAAAAGAGTGGACGGAAGCGTATCTTCCGGGAGCGCTGGAAGAGGCGGAGAAACTGCTCGAGCGGGCAAAAGAACGGAAAGGCATCAAAAAATAACATTTGAGATGCTTCAATACTGAAATAAATAGAAAAATCTACATATAAAAAGGCATTCGGTCAAACTGGAATGCCTTCGTTCATTTATAAATGCTAATTCGTACTTTTCGGCAAAGACTGACTTTCCTTTACCAGATCTTCTAAAGTAATATTATAGAAGAAATTGTGTACAACCTGATCAAAGCGTTTCCACATCGGCAGGGTCACACAGCTTGTCTGACGTTCGCACGGCGGCGCATCCGGTGCAAGGCAGGCAACGGAAGAGAGAGAGCCTTCGGTCAGTTCCAGAATCTCTCCGGCGGTATATTCATTAATCGGACGGGTCAGACGGTAACCGCCGCCTTTGCCGCGCTGTCCTTCCAGTAATTTATTTTTGACCAGAACCTTCAAGATGATTTCCAGATACTTTTCAGAAATCTGCTGACGGGTGGCAATTTCATTCAGTGGTATATATCCAGCAGAATTTTGTTCCGCCAGATCGATCATAACGCGCAGGGCGTATCTTCCTTTTGTTGATATCATTCGGTAACCTCCTTACTATTAACCAATTATAACGCAAGGTAATAGGACTTTCAAGGAGAAAAGCGTGGAAAACAAAGAAAAAAAGTTTTTTCCTAATACCTATTGACAAAGTTGGTTTATAAGAGTATCATTAAGCCATCGAGTTCGGAAAGAACATGAAAATGAAAAGGAGGCAGATACAATGGCAAGACAGAATATTGTATGGAACGGAAATCTGATGTGTTGTTGTCGAATGTGTAATTCCCGGGCATTTTATATGGTCAGGTAAATTTGCATATCTGCCGTTCAAGAGAATGACAACGATTTAAGATGCAAGCCATTTGCCCGGGAGCTTAAAGAAGATTAAGCGGTCCGGCTTTTTATTTACCCAAAAAGCCAAATATACATTTGCATAAGCAAATATAGTAATGCGGAAAAGCAATTATTTTATAGAAAGCTTGAAAATAAATGGAAAAACGCTTGCTCAAATAAAAAAATGAATATAGAATAAAAACGAATTTACATACTAGGAAATAAACTTCCAGAAAAAGAAAGAGAGGTATTTTGAGATGGGAAATTATAGATTTGAGACTCTTCAGTTACACGTAGGTCAGGAGCAGCCGGATCCGGCAACCGATTCCAGAGCCGTTCCGATTTATCAGACCACTTCTTATGTATTTAAAAATTCCGCCCATGCGGCAGCACGTTTTGGTCTGGCAGATGCCGGTAACATTTACGGACGTCTGACCAACTCCACACAGGATGTATTTGAGAAGAGAATCGCAGCACTGGAGGGCGGCGTTGCAGCACTGGCAACCGCATCCGGCGCAGCTGCTATTACATATACAATCGAGGCACTGGCAGCAGACGGCGGTCACATCGTAGCACAGAAGACCATCTACGGCGGCAGCTATAACCTTTTAGAGCATACACTTTCCCATTTCGGTGTATCTACAACTTTCGTAGATGCTCATAATCTGGAAGCGGTAGAAGGTGCAATTCAGGAAAATACCCGTGCTATCTATCTGGAGACTCTCGGAAATCCGAATAGTGATATTCCGGACATCGACGCAATTGCTGAAATTGCACACAAACACGGACTTCCGTTAGTCATTGACAATACATTTGGCACACCGTATCTGATTCGCCCGATCGAGCATGGCGCAGATATTGTCGTACATTCCGCTACCAAGTTCATCGGCGGACACGGAACCACTCTGGGCGGCATTATCGTAGATTCCGGTAAATTTGACTGGAAAGCAAGCGGCAAATACCCGGCAATCGCAGATCCGAATCCGAGCTATCACGGTGTATCTTTCGTAGAGGCAGCAGGTCCGGCAGCATTCGTCACCTACATCCGTGCGATCCTTCTGCGTGATATGGGCGCTACGATTTCCCCGTTCAACGCATTCCTGCTTCTTCAGGGAACTGAGACACTGTCTCTGCGTATCGACCGTCATGTAGAAAATACCAAGAAGGTTGTTGAGTACCTGTCCAAACATCCGTTAGTAGAGCACGTTAATCATCCGTCTCTGCCGAATCATCCGGATCATGCACTGTATGAGAAATATTTCCCGAACGGCGGCGCTTCTATATTCACCTTTGAGATCAAGGGCGGACAGGCAGAAGCTCATAAGTTCATCGACAACCTGCAGCTCTTCTCCCTGTTAGCAAACGTAGCAGATGTAAAGAGCCTGGTTATCCATCCAGCAACAACAACCCACTCCCAGCTGACTGACGAGGAGCTGGCAGATCAGGGCATTAAGCAGAACACCATCCGTCTGTCCATTGGTACCGAGCATATCGACGATATCATCGAGGATCTGGAGCGTGGATTTGCAGCTCTGAAATAAGCAAGAGTGTGTCGGGCTGAGAATCCGAGGCATATACATAATAAATGGTAAATTGATAAAATGCGGTGTCATCTGCCAACTCTTCTTTAAGCAGGGAAGAACGGCAGATAACGCTGCATTTTTATTATTCCATTTTGGAAGAAAACGGCGTAGAAAAATTCATACCAAACCGCCTTCCACAGGGTAAAATGCTGAATTGTTGGGATTTAAGGAGGAAACGGGGAGGCGAGTCTTGACAATAAGGGCGGGTAAGTGGTAATTTATCAGATAGAAGGATACAGAGCTGTACATTTGTGATATAGGGGGGCTCTGGATTCCACCATAAAATTTAAGAATGAGGTGCAAAAAATGCAGGAGATGAAACCGATTAAAGAAGGAAAAGTCCGTGAAATCTATGACAATGGAGACAGCCTGATTATGGTTGCAACGGATCGTATCAGTTGCTTTGATGTTATCTTACATAATGAAGTGACAAACAAAGGCAAGGTACTGACACAGATGTCCAAGTTCTGGTTTGACCTGACGAAAGACATTATCCCGAATCACATGATTTCCGTAGATGTAAAAGACATGCCGGAATTCTTCCAGCAGGAGAAATTCGAAGGAAAGAGCATGATGTGCCGTAAGCTTGAGATGCTTCCGATTGAGTGCATCGTCCGCGGTTATATCACAGGAAGCGGCTGGGCAAGCTACCAGAAGACCGGAAAGGTTTGTGGAATTGAACTGCCGGAAGGCTTAAAAGAGTCTGACAAACTGCCGGAGCCGATCTACACACCGTCCACTAAGGCAGAGATTGGCGATCATGATGAAAACATCTCCTATGAGCAGAGCGTAGATCATCTGGAAAAATACTTCCCGGGCAAGGGAAAGGAGTATGCAGATAAGCTGCGTGAATACACGATTGCACTTTACAAAAAATGTGCGGAGTACGCACTGGAAAAAGGTATCATTATCGCAGATACCAAGTTTGAGTTCGGTCTGGATGAGAATGGCAACATCGTTCTTGGTGATGAGATGCTGACTCCGGACAGCTCCCGTTTCTGGCCGGCACAGGGCTACGAGGCAGGACATTCCCAGCCGTCCTTCGACAAGCAGTTTGCACGCGATTGGCTGACCGCTCATCCGGGCAATGACTGGACACTCCCGCAGGAGATTGTGGACAAGACCATTGAAAAATATCTTCAGAGCTATGAGATGCTGACCGGCGAAAAGCTGGCATAAGCGGATCGCTCGATGCAGCCAGTCAGGCAGTGGAAGAAAATGCATTGAATAAAAGTAAAAAAGCTGCTGTGAAAAGAATGAAATTCTTGTTTCACGGCAGCTTTTATATATGGAAATAAAAAACAAATATATCGCTAGTTCGTAATCTGCAGCAGAGGGGCTGTTTACAGATGTGTGCTTTTGAAAGGGAAAATAAAAGATGCGCGATTTTATGGATTTATTTAGCTTAAAGGGGAAAAAAAGCGATCGTCACGGGCGGAACCAGAGGACTCGGCTATGGCATGGCAGAGGGACTGTGCAGAGCTGGGGCGGAGGTTACTATTTTGGGAACAAGTGAGAAGGTGCGGGAGAGCGCTGATGCGCTTGCACGGACAACCGGTGTGGTGGTTCACGGAATAGTGGGAGATCTGGTAAGAGAAGAGGAGGTTCCGAATATCTATAAGCGTCTGGTGGAAAGCCTTGATGGTCAGGCGGATATACTGGTAAACTGTGCGGGAGTTCAGCACCGGTGCGTGGCAGAAGATTTTCCGATGGAAGAGTGGAATCGGATTCTGCGAGTGAATTTAGGTGCTATGTTCCAGATGTCTCAGCTGGCGGCGCGGGATATGCTGCAGCGTGGATACGGCAGAATTATTAATGTGGCATCGATGACCTCCTTCTTCGGAAGTGTGATGATACCGGCATACGCGGCAAGTAAGGGCGGTGTGGCGCAGCTCACGAAAGCCTGCTCCAATGAATGGTCATCGCGTGGTGTGACGGTCAATGCGATCGCACCTGGTTATATGGAGACAAAGCTCACATCGGATATGAAAGCCAAAAATCCGGATCAGTATGAAGAGGTAACGGCGCGGATCCCGATGCACCGCTGGGGGAAGGCGGAGGATCTGGCAGGAATTACCGTGTTTTTAGCGAGTGACGCGGCAGAATATATAACGGGAGCGGTAATCCCGGTGGATGGCGGCTACCTGGCGAAGTAAACGAGAGAAAAGGAAAGAAATATGAATCTATTTGATATAGTAGGTCCGGTGATGGTCGGACCGTCCAGTTCCCACACAGCGGGCGCGGTTCGGATTGGATTTGTGGCGCAGAAGCTTCTTGGGGAACCGGTTAAGTGGGCAAGGATTGGTCTGTACGGCTCATTTCTGGCAACGGGAACCGGACACGGAACCCAGAAAGCGCTGATTGCGGGACTTTTAGGAATGGTGCCGGACGACATGCGGATTCCGGACAGCTTTCACCTGGCAGAGGAGAAAGGAATTGAGTTTTCCTTTGAGGAAGCTAATTTAAAAGAGGCGCATCCAAATTCGGCGGAACTGGAGCTTGAGGGCATTTCTGGGCGCAGTCTGACGGTAGTAGGTGAATCACTGGGCGGTTCCCGGATCAATATTGCGAAGGTCGATGGGATTGAAGCCAATTTTTCCGGTAGTTATCCAACCTTGGTTGTCCACAACGACGATCAGCCGGGACATGTGGCGGATGTGACGGCGATGCTGGCGCACAAATCGATCAATATTGCGACGATGCAGCTCTACCGTGCGGCGCGCGGCGGCATGGCAGTGATGGTTATTGAGTGCGATCAAGAGATTCCGGAAGAAGGGCTTGTGTGGCTGCGCCGTCAGGAGGGTATCCGAAAGGTAACATATTTAAGTCTTCGATAGGAAAGGTTCATATAAGAAAAGGAATGGAACGGGAAAATGGAAATGTTATATCATTCAGTGAGTGATCTGGTCCGCTTAGCGAACGAACATCAAATTCCGCTCTGGAAGGTGGTTCTTCTGGCAGATGTGCAGGAACGCCAGGTGACGGTGGAAGAATCGTTTGAAACAATGCGGCAGATGTATCAGGCGATGCGCCAGGCAGATCAGGAATACGACGGCTCGATCGTCTCGGCAAGTGGAATGGCGGGCGGCGACGGAGAAAAACTGCACGCATACAATGCCTCCGGTCGCAGCCTGGCGGGCGAATACATGGGGCTTGTGATGGAAAAAGCGGTGAAAATGGGAGAGTCCAACGCCTGTATGAAACGAATCGTGGCGGCTCCGACGGCGGGCGCATGCGGGGTGATTCCGGCGGTATTTTTGTCGTATGAGGAATATTGTAAGGAAACGGAGAACCGGATGGTCGAGGCGCTCTTTGTCAGTGCAGGAATCGGTGCGGTTATTGCAGAAAATGCGAGCATCGCCGGTGCATCGGGTGGATGCCAGGCGGAGATTGGTTCAGCAAGTGCGATGGCAGCAGGAGGGCTGGCATATCTGCAGGGCGGCGATGCGGAGTGTATCGCGAATGCAGCGGCATTTGCCCTCAAAAATATGTTGGGACTAACCTGTGATCCGGTCTGCGGTCTGGTTGAAGTTCCGTGTATCAAGCGGAATTCCGCCGGCGCCGTCAATGCGGCGGTCAGCGCGCAGATGGCAATGGCGGGAATCAAGAGCGCGATCCCGGCAGACGAGGTCGTCGATTCCATGCGCCGGATCGGCAATGCGCTTCCGGCTGCTTTACGCGAGACGAGTGAAGGCGGTCTGGCCGTGACCGAGAGCGCCAGAAAGATAGCAGAACGGATGGGAAAGAAGGAACACATTGCGTAGAAAACCCGGGAAGGCAATGAAAATCAATAGAGCCAGACAGCACGCGATTGCAGAACCTGTCAGAACTGTTCCAGCTGCTGATTAGAAAATAAAATTGTAGAAGAAAGAACAGCAATATAGAAATAGCTCTGTTTAAATGATGCCAGAATATTCTTAAAAATCACAAAAAAACATATAAAATAGCAAATTTAGAAAAATGCTTGACTTTCCGGGAATGCTCTGGTATCATAACATACGTCCTCGAGACAAGGACAAAAACAAAACACGAAACGAAAGAAATGATTTGAAGATTCTTGATGAACTCAGAAAAATTTCAAAAAAACGTGGATTTGTAAAAAATAAAAAAGTGTTGACAAAAGCAAAAACTTTTGATAAACTATAAAAGTTGCTGCTGAGACAACAACAAAGAACCTTGAAAACTGAACAGTATGTAAAACCCTGAAAATTCTAAGAACAAAGGCTTTTGGTTAAGCCTTGAAGTTCAAGAGAACATTCAGAACATTCGCGATAAAAACGAGTCCATGACTGCTTGCAGGCATGAGCGAGTTGAACGCGATGAGCAAAATGCAAATTTTGCGAAGAACCAAAACAACAGTAATAACGGTTAAAATTAGCCAAGCGAATTTTGACTGGAAT
>ERZ1673737.787-NODE-787-length-35695-cov-82.675253_pt1 | contig 35695 bp, 21 predicted proteins | sample MGYA00580211_ERZ1673737 | MGnify/ENA primary metagenome ERZ1673737 (study PRJEB41218, sample SAMN15661789) | gut metagenome | host: Homo sapiens | place: Canada: London | collected 2015-08-20/2019-03-30 | study: EMG produced TPA metagenomics assembly of... | reverse complement strand
AATTTATAATCTGCAATATACATTGGAACACCTCATATGCAATCACTATCCATATGATCATATTCCACCGTATATTAGCAAAATCTCCTATACAATCAATTATTAATTTATATATCCATGTTATTATAGGATCAACCACACCCGCAAATACCAAAAAAAATATTATTATAATTAATAATTTCAAACTTTTTTTATCAATAATATCTTTTAGCATTCTTATATACGATTTCATAACCCTTGCCTCACTTGTACCATTTGCTTTGTTCTTGATAATAGTTTCTGAAAATACCATTGGTATTACTCATTAATTGTTCATACGTTCCTTGTTCTATAATTCTTCCATTCTGCAGAAAAACTATCTTATTTGAATATTTAGTCAATCCGATTCTATGCGTAATTATTATGACTGTTTTCTCTTTTAATAAATCTTCAATTTCTTGGAAACATTCTTTTTCTGCTATAGGATCTAATGCTGCTGTAGGCTCATCAAATATAATAAGCTCTGCTTTACTTATAATTGCACGTAACAATGCTAATTTTTGCCACTGTCCTCCGGACAGTTCTACTCCATCTTCATAGATCTCTGGACCAAGAAAAGTTTCCTCTCCTTTAGGTAATTCTTGTATGAAGTCAAATTTTTTATCAATAGTATAGAATTGCCTAAATTGTTTTATATCTTCATCCAAATTTCCGACCCAAATTTCTTCTTTTACTTTTAAAAAGAATCGACTAAAATCTTGAAAAATCGCAGCGCTTTCCCAATTAGCTTGCAAAATTTCACCTTCAGACGGTTCTATCAAACCTATTAATATTTTAGCCAATGTACTTTTTCCTGAACCATTTTCTCCTATTAAAGCTAATTTGTCTCCTTTTTGTATATTAAGATTAATGTCTTCCAATATCATCTTATCTCTATGATACTCAAAATAAATATGGTTTAATTCTATATCACCATTTATAGATTTTTTTCTCTTGACACAACTATCGCTTTTGCCCATTACTTCTAATAAGGAATCCATATACGATATATCTTCTTTTATGTTTGTAAAATACTCAATACAAGAAAAAATTGTACCGCAAAACAACATTTGCGTTTGTATTAATAATACCGCTACATCTGCAGTTAAAATGTCATTATATAGCTGATAAAAAACAAGGACAAACATTCCACCTTCTAGCAAGAACAATAATATACCAGCCATAATATTTATTACTGACCACTTCTTACTAAATAGTATATGTTCATCCATAATAGTATTATAGTTATTTATCCTTTTATCTGCGATCCATTGATAACAGTTATAGTCTCTAATTTCTTTTGAATATACTCTATTTTGCAACAAATCTTTATAATAATTTTCCTTATGCCAATTTTTATCTTGATTTTTAAATAATTCTACAGTATCTCTTGAATTTAAAAATAGTATTACATTCTGAATAATACTCATTATAATAAAATACATCAAAAATTTTATATCAATATCAGCTATTACCATGCATAAACTGAGTATTGTAGAAAAAACAGCTACAAGCGAAAAAAATTGTTTAATAAAATCAATAATTTTGAAATCTATCGCTTTTCTAGCTCTTTCCAATGAAATCAGAAACTTTGCTGAATCGAAATGTAAAATTGAGACATTATGTATTTTTTCGCAAAGATCCTTGTAGAAATTATTAAATATTCTCTTTTGCAAATAAAGTTCACTAATTTCACTAATTGATGATTCTAAACTTTTAAAAATTTCTATAGCAACAAACGCAGCTACAAGTAAAATTAACATTGTATTATTTGGCGTATTCACTAATGCAATAATTTTTTGCACCACTAATACACTACATGATCTCAAAATACCTATAGCAAAATAGACAAATATCATACCTATAAGCACAGCAATATTGCCTTTAATTATTCTTTTTAATAACCACTTATAATTCCTTTTCACCGATTTATCCTCTTAATCATTTTGCAATACTGAAAACGTCTCTCTACCAGATACCGTCAATAGACCTAATTATCATTTCCTACTATAAAGATTTTTTCAAAACTAGAAACTACAAAATTTTAATTGCAGCTTTAATAACAGTATAGTATACTTTCATTCCGATACCCAGAAATAGGTCGTATAATGCCTATTGTATACAGAAAATTAAAACAAATATCATTAATCCTATGTACTTTTTCTATAAATTAAGTTAAAATAGTAGTTAATAAATACCAATAATATAGAGATGGAACCTTTCAAAGAAAAGTTCCATTTGAAATTGGCTATTAAAAAATCTATAATAAGGTAACCTTTTATGTTTTTATGTTGTAACTAAAGACTAATGCAGTAATTAGTTTAATACGACAATCAACCTAAAAATTATCGTATTTTACCAAGAAGTACACTTGAAGTTCTTCTTACAGTTGTATCCAGAACATGTAAACCCTGAAGAACATGTGAAGTTAGTCGTACAAGCTCTCGGCTCAATGGTTGCTACTGTAGATTTCTTTACTACTGGCTTTGTATAATTCATACTAAGCACCTCCTATTTTAATATTATTTATTAAATAGATTTTTTAATAGCCGGTTACCTTATTGCTGATTTAAAAAGTCTTCAAGTAATTGTTCCTTTCGAAGTTCACATTCTCCGTCTGTTTCTTGAATGGAACCATTCCCTAGTGCTAATGCTAAACATCCTTTGCCACATGAAGACTGCCATACACATTTTTCGCAGTCATGCATATATTTCATGCCATATCTTAAAAACCATACTAAATGGGACAATTTTCCTCCCTTACAAATCTCTGCTAAACTAGCATCATAAACGTTTCCAATAGAATAGTTTTCTCCCGAAAACAGTTGACACATATAAACATTTCCGCTACAGTCTATTCTTGGCGTAAGGGGTATTTTATCACCATCAATGTTATCCATAATAAGCGGACAAATTCCTGTAAATTCATCTGGAAAAGATAAATTAATTCCTGAGTCTTTATACTGCTGAATATCTGGATCTGAAGAGATTTTTCTAATAAATTCTTTTTTCTCCTTCGGCAACAAATACATTTTATCCAAATTTTTCTTACCTCTTCCGAGCAAAGTTAAAGTTGCCAGATCTATATGTTCAATACCCTTATCTATTAACATTTCTATCATAATTTTAACATCATTAACATTAAAGGCAGAAACCATACATCTAATCAAAATTCTCTTTTCTAATCCTGCATTAATTAGGTGCTCCATTCCTTTCATGGTTCTTTCAAAATTACCTTTTCCACACAGCTTATCATGTGTCTCAGCACATGATCCATTTAAACTAACCTGTATTGAAATATCATGTTCTTTTATTCTATTTGCAATTTCAGGTGTAATTAAAGTTGCATTGGTTATCATTAACTTTTTTCCAAAAGCTTTTTTATCCAATTCACTGATAAACTCCCAAATTTGTGGATGCAGTAAAGGTTCGCCTCCTGATAGAGTAACTGCAGTCTCTTTGCCTTCAGGTAAACTATCCAGAACATTTTTATATTCTTTCATACTAAATAAATCTTTTAACACTCCAGATTCATTGTAGCAATGTAAGCATCTTAAATTGCACTTAGATGTCAACTCTATATATGCTCCTTGCAGTTTATAGTTTCCGGCCAAATTCTCATTAATCATATCTTTTATCTCCTACTCTTCCGATTTAATCAAACCATTTTCAAGCAAATAGTTTATCATCTCATCGCAATCAGCTTTTACCGTTTCAAAGAACTCATCTTTATTAAGATTATAAAGTTCAACTATATGACTAACTATTTCCTCCTTACTCTTTCCATCGCAAACATTCCAGATAGAAAACGCAGTATCATTTAATGTAATAATTTCTTTCTCATTCCCTGATAAAACAAGTACCGTTGAGTTTTTGTCCACCTTCTGAAATGGACGATTTCTTTTTCTAAAAATCATTCGGATTACCCCCTCGTATAATATTATTCTTCTATTTTCTTCCAGGCATCTTTCTCAGAAATCTCTTCTAAAGATTTAGTCTCATTATTTCCATCTCTCACAACATAAAGCCAAATCCCATTATGTGAATTCTCGTCCACATAGATGCAATAACCAATATCTACTAAACCACCTACTTCTCTACCTTGATAAAACCATTTTTCATTATCATATTCAATGCCCAGATTTCTATAATTCCAAAGAGGATTTTCTTCTTTTGGAATGTTATTAATCTCTACTGCTTGCGGCTTTTTAATGCTATCCCGAATACTCATTAAAGAATCCATTCGAATCATCAATAACATCAATGCAAAAAAGAATAAAAACATACTTGAAAAGAAATGCTTATTTTTTTCTTTTTCAAAATTCAATACAGCAACAATTCTTTTCTTTATTATAGATTCTCCAAATCCATTTAGCAGGTAAACTGAAGTATGCATTTTCTTTGCAAATTTTAATAGCAACTCTGCATACCATTTATTGTCACCAAGTTCCGTGATTACTTTATGATCACATCTAAGTTCCAAATCCTGATTAAAATATTTTACCAGCAACCAAAGAAATGGGTTAAACCAATATATTGCTGCAATCAAAACAGCCAGCATTTTCCATGCAGAATCTCTATGTTTTACATGAATCTTCTCATGGTATATAAGATAGTGTTGCTCCTTTTCTGTCATCGTCAAAGTCGAAATTGGCATGAGAATAGTAGTTCTAAAAAAACCAAATGTTAACGGAGATTGGATCCAATCACAAATTTTAATGTTAGCTTTGTATGTATTACTTAGTTTGTTTTCAAATTCTGCGTATCTGCTAGAATCCTTTCTAAATTTGCGAATTTGTTTTAACAGTAACCAGTAATTCAAAAAAAATAGTAATATCAAAACAAATCCTATTCCCATCCATACATATATATATTTAAGATTAAGATTCTCAAATATACCCCAATTTAAGTTTTCACTAGCCGTATCAACAGCTTCTACAAAACATTTGTTTATAATATTTTTACAAACTGGAATCAGGAACGATAATAACAATTTAATTAAAATTGCTTCCCACAAAAGACTAAAAAAGTATGCGGATATTTTTCTACTATAGTTTCTTATAATAAGAACTAGAGTAACTAACAACCCTATTGAGATATTTAACCACAGTAAATTCACTGTTCTTCCTCTTTATACTCCTCTATAAGCTGTTCCAATTCATCTAACTCTTTCTTATCCAATTTATGCTGAGACAAAAAGAATGACAAAAAATTAAGGCTTGAACCATCGAATACTTTTTGAAGAAACTCTTTTGTCTGGGATCTTTGTATATCTATTTTTTCCACCACCGGTACACATACAAATCCCGGTTCTCTTCTCTCTATGGCTCCTTTGCTAACGCATTTTTTTATAACCGTATAAGTTGTGTTTTTGTTCCAGCCAATGCGTCTTTCCATCTCTTTTGCAATATCTGCTGCCTTCATACTTCCCTTTTCCCACAAAAGATTCATCACTTTAATTTCAGAATCGTATAATTTAACCATTTCTTACCTCCAGACTATTGTAGTAGTCTACTCTTGTTAGTCATATACTATCACGATAGTCTACCAATGTCAATAAAAATTTCAAAATAGGCATGTCTAATATCCTACGATAATTGTGATAGCAAAAGTTATGAGAATTGCAATAGAGCAAGTTTCGCAATGTAGCACAATAACCCCTTTCCGGGTTCTTGGCGACTTGCAACTTGATGGGGATTTCGTTTCCCCATACCCTCGACCACAATCACAGATATGTATATTGGTTTCCATTTACATGGTCACAGTGCGATAATTTTTCATCACTTACTTTCCCTGCAGGCCGCAAAATTTGGATTTTCTTATGAAACCACTACCACGAAGAAAGGAAGTTATCAATGACAAGACCTAAGAAAGAGGAAACTCTTGCAAAAACTAAAGATGTGCATTTACGCATGAATGAAACTGAATATGATCTTCTTGCAGAAAGAGCCAAGGCTAACAGCATGACGGTTTCTGATTTTATCCGAAATGCCTTGGTCAACCAGAAAGTCATCATCAAATACGAAATTACCGCAGATCTTCCCGAAATAAAAAAACTTATTAGCGAGTTTGGTAAAATTGGCAGCAACCTAAATCAGATTGCCCGATATTTTAATCAGGGTGGAATCCTCTCTTCTGAAATGAGAAATGAAATCCGAAAGTCTCTCCGGGATATTTATGAAATGAAATATGAAGTGATGAAAATGGCAGGTGATTTTCGTGGCAGTAATTAAACATATCGCAAACAAAAACTCTGACTATGGAGAATCGGAACGGTATCTTATCTTCCAGCACAACGAGTATACGCAAAAACCGATTCTTGATGAAGAAGGGCATATGATACTGAGAGAAGAATATTATCTGGACGGTCTGAACTGTGATCCATTCTCTTTTGCATCTGAATGTCAGGAACTGAACAGCTACTATCACAAGAACAAAAACTTCAATGAAATAAAATCCCATCACTATATCATCAGCTTCGACCCAAAAGACAGGGATGAATGTGGATTGACCGGTGAACGTGCCCAGCAACTCGGATTGACTTTTGCAAAGAAAAACTTTCCCGGTCATCAGGCTTTAGTCTGTACTCATACCGACGGTCATAACAAAAGTGGAAACATCCATGTGCATATCGTAATTAACAGTCTCCGTAAATATGATATACCACAAGAACCCTATATGGAATTTGACTGTGAAGCAAAAGCCGGTTATAAGCATCATCTAAGTGCTGCCTATCTTGCCCATCTAAAACAGGAAGTCATGGATATGTGCAAAAAAGAAGGGTTGCACCAAGTTGATCTGCTCACTCCTGCTGAAAGAAAAATCACCGAAAAAGAATACTGGGCACAACGCCGGGGACAGGAAAAATTAGATAAGCTGAATCTGAAAATGAAAGAAGATGGAATCACACCGAAAGAAACTCGTTACCAGACAGAAAAACAATTTCTCCGTGACGCTATTGATGATGCTGCAAGTATTGCCCGATCACCAGAAGAATTTTCAAAAATCCTTGACGAAAAATATCACATCATCCTCAAGATCAGTCGAAACCGGTACAGCTATCTTCACCCTGGCAGGAACAAATATATCACTGGAAAGAATCTTGGAACTAGATACACAGAAGACTTTCTCTTGAAAGCATTTGAGGAAAACACAAAATCCCATAAAGAACAGAAAGAAGAAATTCTGGAACAGCAGACCCTGAATACTTTCACAGATTTACCAACTGTTTCATTCTCCGATACTTCTACTATACCAGCACCTTTCATTTTCATAAAATCAGATCTCCGGCTTGTCATAGATCTGCAAACCTGTATTAAAGCACAGCAGAGCGAAGCCTATGCTCAAAAAGTAAAGCTCACCAATTTGAAGCAGATGGCTCAGACTGTTGCCTACATACAGGAGCATGGCTATGATTCTCTTGATGATTTCCATGAAGCACTCAATCAAGCATCAGACCAGACCAGTGCTTCCAGAAAATCTTTAAAAGATACTGAACGGCAGCTTAAAGATGTGAATGAGCAGATTCATTTTACCGGACAATATCTGGCATATAAAAATGTGTACGTCGATTATCGTAAGAACCTCAATAAGGATAAATTTTATGAAGAACACCGGGCAGAACTTTCCCTGTATGACACAGCCCTCCGAACACTCAAAGAAAAATCTGATGGGAATAAATTGCCTTCCATGAAAGCTCTCTATGCTGAAAAGGACCGGCTTGTTGAATTGAAGGATAGACAGCGTGAAGATTTTTCTAATCACCGGGATTATGAACGGGAGCTTCGCACTGTATCTGCGAATATTGATATGATTCTTGGGAAGAATCGTGGGCAAGAACAACAGATTGAAAAAGAAAAAATTTTATAAATTTTCAAATTTAATTTCATTTCGCATTGAAAAAATAACGTTCACTCTTTTTTAGGCAAAGTGCTTAAAAGTAATCTTTTCTTTTTATCATATCGACAATATACATCTAATGTGATAAAATTTTAGTACAAATTAACAAGGAGAGTTGTTTTATGGCTGAATATTATATGACATATAGCGAAATTTCCAACGAATTAGACAAGTATCTCTCTGAATCAAAAGAGAATTCCAACATAGAAAAATATAAAGCTGAAGTGCTTGCTGCAATAACAGGTAATTATTCACAGAATGATCTTGATTCAGTTCATCAAATGGTTGAACTCTGGCAGAATCAAATTGCTCAACCAAGCAAATTACTTTTTGGTCATAGATATATCTGTGTTCAAAGTATGATGTTATCTTTTCTTGCATCTGCCTGTACTTCTGGATTATTGGATGCAATCATTAATTCAATAGCCACTGGTAATTTGTCTGGCTTTAATATATCTGTTGGCTCTAGTATATCCATTGCTATTTGGGAACTATTGAATAGCGTTAAAAAACTTGACAATTGGGATTTCTGTATTTATATGCAGGCCGTTACTCACTTTCATCAATATAAAAAATTTTCTGAAAGCGACTTAATTTCGTGGTTTCCAGACAATTCGTCTGCTTGTAATATGCATAATGATAAATGGGATTGTGACTATCTGAACGATAATGATACCTGCAATATGCTTTCAGAGCAACATATTAAAGAATCTTTGGATTCTTTATGTTCAAAAAATTTACTAAAAAAAGAAAAAGAAAATGGTATCTATGTATATCAATTTAAACGCTAATATATTTTAAAGGACTGAAAGGTAATGAAAAAAACAGAAGATTCATCTGCAAATAAAAAAATTGAATCTATTTCAAAAGATACTCCCGATAAACTTCAAAAATACAATGAAGAATTATTTATTGTTGTTACTTCACATAACAAAAAAACTATCATAGAACAATTTTGCAAGGCTCTTTTCGAATGCAATCTTTCTGAATTTGGAACCGAGCTACAAAATGATTTATATGAATATGAAGCAGAATTGGAACTATTACTAAATAGATTTCCAACTCCATTTACTATTGTCCAAGAATTTTATCACATTGATAAGAGTTTTCGTGATTCCTATTATATGTATTTTTCAAATCAACATTTCCAGGTAAAGCGTTATTCCCGTCGATTATCTTTTTTTCAATCCGAACTTGGTTGGAATGATTTTTTTGGTGAAACCGCAAAAAAACTTGAATCTCTATTTATGGGTTCATGCGTAATTAATCCTCTTACCACTGGTGCTATAGGAAGGACATTAATTTATCCAAAATATATTCTTAAAACTACGCCTGTCTATATGCGATTATCAGAATTCGTATTACATATTTATGGAAAAAAATTAACGGTACGTGCCTTTCCATACCGTATGCAAGATGAAGAAACTATGCGTTGCGGAGAAGTTACTCTGCTTAATTTATTAGAGTATTATTCTAATAGCTATAATGATTATCGTGCAGTTGCCCCCAGTGATATTTTAAATACTGAACAAAAACATAATCATGAAAGAGTATTACCTGCCAGGGGAATTACATATCCTATTCTTACAAAAGTTTTATCTGAATTTGGTTTTTCGCCCAAATTATATAATTTAACCTCCATTGATTCTTTCAGCCTTTCACAAGTAACACAAACTGATGAATTGAAAAGATGGTTACACTATTATATTGAATCTGGTATTCCAGTTGCTTTAAATCTAATGCCTGTAGGTACCAGTGGTCCTGGACACTCCATTGTATGCATCGGACATGGACAGGCCAAGAGAACATTATTTAGAAGTGCCATGAAAAAGCGATGGATTTCATGGGAAAATCGTGATACCTGTCACCCCATTATTAATTCTGCCGATTTTTATGAAGATTATACCATTGTTGATGATAATCAACCAGTATATCAGATTAAAAATTTCGCTCAGCTATCATCATTTCCAGATATGAGAGTTGAAAATATAGCTGTTCCTTTATATAAGCGAATGTTTATGGATGCACCTGATGCAGCAGCTATTATTAGATCCATTCTACATCATCCCCAATATGGTATTGATGTATGGGCCGAAAATTTTCTAAAACCAAAGGAAGATGTAATAATTCGTCTCTTTATGGCATCTTCTCACGGTTTAAAAAAATATCGAATAGACACCCTTTCTCATCCATATGCAAAAGAAGCCTATGCTATTGTTCCAATGCCTCGTTTTGTATGGGTATGTGAATTATATCGTGTTAACGATTATTGTGAGGGATTGGAAAATGATAATCTTAATGCTTTTGGAGAAATCGTTATTGATGCTACTTCATCCCCAAGTCGGGGGCATAATTATCGAAGCTTAATACTGATGCACTATCCTCACGTAATAGGAGTACGTTTTCCAGATCAACCGGAATCTATTTTTGATGATATGGTTAATTTAGATAATGATGCCCTTTTCCCTGGATATAAAAAAAATTTAGAAAAAATCACCTAAATTCCTTAAAGATTGGAATTTTCTTTGACATCCTGGACATGTTATGATAGTATAATAGAATTATACACGTTATTTAAATTTCAATTATCAGTCGGAGATTTTTAATCGTTTGTACGACCAAGAGGTGATTATTATGAGTTTAAGAGACATTTTAGCAAAAGAAATGGCAAAAAGTGGCGGAAGTGCTGAATTGGTAAAAGTACCAGCCAATAGACGTCCCACGGTTGCATCTCTTCGAAAACTTGACCGGGAGATTTCTTCTCAAATTAGTGCGAATGATGCAATGCGGAGTAGAAGTATGCAAAGAGCTTCTAGAATGTCTAGCAGATAATTTTCTATACAAATACAGTATTTTAACTAGATAGAGAACAATTTCTCTATCTAGTTTTTTTATTAGTCTCTTTTAATTTTAAAAATTTTTTTATCACTTCTTCCTTTCCATTTCTTTTTCCAACTCATTTTGTTGCTGTCCTTTTCCCTGGCTGGCTATCTTCTTCTGATGATTACGGAGTCGTTTCAGTACCGATCTCCGTGGAGCGTTCTTATCCTTTTTCTTTGCGGTGTTGTTCATTAGTCCGTCAATCATATTATAGTTGGCTTCTTCTGTCATCTCTGCACTGCGAAGATATTCTCCATTATCCATGACCTTCTGCCAGTTTGCCAGCTCTGGTTTCTTCTTTTGTGTTTCTCCAGATTGTTGCTGTCTGATCTGGGATTGTGCCTGCATTTCCTGTTGTTTTTGCTGTGCCTGCTCTGCCTGTTGCTGCATGAAGTTCTGGATGTTCCGTCTGGCTTCTTCATCAAAGCCATTGTAACAGTCATTCATGACTACGGCACCTTCCTCACTGAGAATCACATAGGCAGCTCTTGTTCCATACTCCTCATGCTCCATCAGAAACCATTTCTTCTCATTCATCAGGAGGTAATCCTGGGCCAGCCATGTCCCTTTCTTTCCTTCGATTTCATATCCGGTCGTATCAATGGAAAGTCTGGTATCGGAAGAACTTTTGATTGTGAAAAATTCCGGAATGATGATAAAACCATCTTTGTTGACATAGTAAGCTGTGGTTTTTCCATCATCGGTAATGACAATCACATCGCTGCAACCGATGGAATGACCTTTGAAGTTCTTCGGTCGCTGCTTCTGTAAACGGAGTTTAATATCAGCCGGAGTTTCCCCCGGCTGGATTCTTCCAATATACACCTGATGATAGTTTTCTACCTGGACTGTTTTTCCTTCGCTTTTCAGTTTCTCGTAAGAACGGAAACGGACATCCCGATACTCTGGGGAATCTTTTACCTGATATACTGCACACTGACTTGTACTCATTCTTCTTCCTCCTCTTCCAGTTCCATTTTATATTCTTCCAAATCCATAAGAAAAACCTCATAGCCTTCATCACTCATGCAGAACAGTTTTCTTATGGTATTGCAGACAAGCCCGATCATATCTGCATCGCCTTTCAGAAAAGGAATGATATGGTCGATTGCCTCCATCGTGTCATTTCTGTTTCCTTTATCAAACATTGCTGTTACTAAACATTCATCCGCATCAAAGTTCATTGCCAGATCCATCATAATTCCACCTCTCCCTTCTTATGTGCTTTGGATTTCTCCGTTGCCTTGTTTTGCTCCTGTGCCTTTGCCCTTGCCTGAAAATCTTTTAAAGACTGCAGCACAGATTTCTTCACTTCACCTTTTGCTCTGCTTACAGGTTCTGCCTTTTGTGACTGGCTCTGACTTACAGATACCGGTTCCTGCTCTGCCCTTCTGTCTGCCGCAACCGCAAAAGGTTTCTGTCCACTTCCTATTACTGTTTCTGCCGTATGTTCTGTTTCCTGCACCCTTCCATGCTTTTCATCCAGATACTTTTCCATGTCTGCGATTGCTTTCTGCACCAGCGGGCTTTCTTTATAGTGTGGAATCATATCTATCAGATCACGCCGTATCCGGTCTGCACTCATCAACTCATATTCCCCGGAATAATCTTCATCACCATCTTGCAGATCAAATCCAATTCCTTTAATCCCATGCAGTCTCTCTGCTGGGATACTCTCATATATTTTAATAGCTTCTTCTAAAGTGAGGTTGTTATGATACTCTCCCATGACCGGAAACTCCATGCACTCTGCGACATAAAAACTGATCGTGGCTTCTGGCTGTTCCTGCTCCGGCTGTTTGTCAAAGATAGAAAATCGCTCTGTATCTTCCAGACGGGAAAGTAAAGAACGGGCAGTTATAACATCGCTGTCTATATCGGATTCCTCGGATACCTCAAGCAGCCAGTCTTTGATAGCTTCTGTTTTCTTATTCAAAATATCCTCCGTGAGTTTTTTCACCTGTTCTTCTCTATTTTCAACTGTATCGTTATACTCATAGGTATCAACGTCATAACTAAAATTATCCAGGTCCACAGCGAGCTTTTTAATCTCCTGCTGGTCAAGATATTTTTCGGATTCTTTTATATACTCAGCCAGAGTGATTCGCTCCTCTGCTATCGGGTTAATGTCCACCTGGATTCCTGCCATCGCTATGCCAGATTCATTTAAGGCATTGAAAAAGCTATCTTCTCGAATATCACCTTTATAGGAAAGAACCACATCAAGGTCAGAATCTTCCCGGTAAAGGTCTTGTCTGCTTCTGGAACCATACACTCTTGCAGCAAGCAGCTCTACCTCCTGTTCCATTCCCATATCTTCTAATACTGACTGTGCATGATACAGAACCCCTCTTTCTACTTCTGCCCTGCTCAGGCTATTTAATGCCAGTTCATTTCTTCCAATCTCAGAAGTCGCACGAAGTTCCCCCTCCTGCAATAAATCTTTAGAGTGCTGGATCGTCATTTCTTCAAATTCTTTATAATCCACTTTGACACATTCCATGTCATCCATTCTTTCACTTTTAAGGATTTCATAAGCAGCTTCCTGTATGGATGCGTCTGGATTATCGTAATCACCACCCTGGATTTCATGCAGATCAGAATCATAAAAAATAAACGAATATCCTTCTTCTGTTGCCTGTATGGTCAGATACCCTTTACTCCTGGTAAACTGCATTGCGATTCCTTCATAGGTTTGCATTGCTTCTTCCCTGCGAAATCCTTCAAAAATACCTGCCGGGCAGTTCTTTTCTAATTGTATCCGCTGCATCTGTTCTTCCTGAACTTCTTCCACATCTGCCATCAGTTCCTCATAATCCACTACTTTTGCATCTTCCAGTGAGTACCCTTTATCTTCTAAAATATCACTGGCGGCTTCATCCACATAGATTGTCGGATTATCATAGATTCCTCCATCATCCTCCTGATAATCTTCATTGTAAAACGTATAATCATAGCCATCTTCTGCGGTCTGGATTGTAAAGTATTGTTTTCCGACCTGATATGCGATCTGCACCTCATTCCAGCCCAGCATATTTTCCATTTTATTTACCGCTTCATATATTTCTGGATTCAGCCACCCTCCGATCTGTTCATACGCATGGGTCAGCTGATCTATCCCGTTTTCACATCGGATAAAATCCATGCTTTCCTGCATTGTTTCCGTATTCTGGATACCAAGCACTTTTTCCTGATGATTTGGCAGGCGTAAATATTCCTGCATCGCTTCATCCAGTGATTCATACCGGTTTACTTTTACTACACCCTCTGCATTTACATCTTCCATCACATAAAAATTATCAACGTAATGGATCTCTGGCATTTTTAACTTTATGCCTTCTGGCAGCTGCACCTCACTGACTGCATGGAAATTAAACCGGACATCCGTTCCAGATTCATTTTTTCCTGCCATTGTTTCTTCCCAGGTATCTTTCTGTACTACCTGTATTTCTTCGATTGTAAGTGTCTGTCCACTCCGCAGGGTTACAGCAGAATCTTTCGGAAATTCCGTCAAGTCATAAAGTGTTGTTCCATTTTCCTGCAAATATTCTGAAACTGCTTCTAACGCTCCTGCATCAAACCCATCCCATAAGTCCTCCGCTACAAGCTGTCCATTTTCTGCTACGATAATGCCTGCCACATCGGAGCCAAATTCATCATGTTCCATTAAGAAAAACTTCTCCCCGGCATATTCCTTTTCATCAACCGTATGCCATGTCCCGTTATGTCCTTCTGCTTCATATCCTCTTGTCTCTGCCGTGATCGTCACTTCGTTTTCTCCTATCGCCTGTTCTATCCTCTGCATCCGGATCTCAGCTCTTGCCATGTCGATAAACCCATCTAAAACTGCCGGGTGGCTTTCGATCACATAATCCAGGTTCAGATTTCTGCCCCGGCTGATATTTTCCGGGACTTCGATATGCTCCGCCCAGTCTTTGTTCTGTCTGGAAAATCTTCCATCATGGGAAAGTTCACGGATGGTATTTGCCATAACAAACTTCATACGTTCTTCCCCAAAGCTTTCCACGACTTCTTTTGCTGCATCCTGCTTTAAGTGCAGCCCGTCAAAATTCTCCCGGATGGCTTCTTCGATTGCTTTCTTACAGTCCAGGTTTAACTTTCTGGAATCCAGATAAGCATCCACATCCCGTTCTCCCATTGCCTGTTCCAATGTTCCTTTATAAACTGGCGGATATGCCCTGACGGAATTATGTTCCAGCATGTTCATTCTCTGCTGGACAAACTCTGGAAGTTCCTGAAATCCAAAAGAATCTACATAATAGGCTGTGATCTCTGCACCCCTGTTTATCACGATCACATCACTTACCGATAAGGAATGACCACGGAAATCTTCCGGTCGGTCAATGTTAAAGCGTTCAAATATATTGTCTAACGTGATCGTTGGCATCCACGGTGCTGCATAAACCATCCGGTAATCCTTTCCGTCAATGGTATAGCCCAAACTCTTTGCGGATTCTATTCCCATAAACTGATAAGTATGCTCATCTCCACTATCCATCTGATAAATGGCAAACCTTCTGCTTTCTCCATGCAGAAGAAGTGTCTCATCAATCTTTTCCGCACTGTCCTGTTCCAGTTTTTCCTGTCTGGCGGCAGCTGCTTCTCTTTCTTTATGTACTTCCCATTCTGCTTCCGTAATACCAAAAATACCGTCATGTCCCAGGATTGCATTTTCTGTTTCTGCAAGAATCTGTCCTGCCTGCTCTGGATTGTCTGGATTTCCATGTAAGAGAAAAACTTCCGCACCCTCACGATACAATTCTACTGCCCTGTTTTTTTCAAGAGGATACATGTGTTCCAGGCGGATTCCTGCTTCGTGCATTTCTGTAAAACCGATCATGCCATCTGGGAAATTGTCAATCTGTGCCTGTGTTTCATTCATAAGGTTTCTCGTATATTCACTTTCCGGTCTGCGGATTGCGGTCATCATACGGTTCACCAGTCCAAGTACTTCGTCTTTGTCATCCATCTTATATGCAAAATTCACAATAAGATTTCTCTGGGAATCTGTGAAGTTTCCCGTATTGGCAGCTTCTGCCGTTTCAATCAGACGGTGAGCATACTGCATGGCTGTTTCTTCTGCAATCTCTGGTTCCTTGGCTGGGAAGTTTGCCCTTGCTGCCTGAATCACTTCATACACCAGCTTTGAACCAGCTTCATCGTAAGATTCTCTCATATCCCATACCAGGTCATTCAGTCTTTCCACCTGTCCGGGGAAAGTTTCCGCATATTCATTTACAAATGCCTTTTCTTCTTCTGAAAAAATATTTCTTGGAAACTCTGCTTTTTGCACGATCATCTCTGCCTGCTCTTTCGGAGAAAGATCAGAAAAAGAAATAACTCCTGTGTCAGCATCATACTCCACATCATAAAAATCAATCGGATAGTTCTCTCCGTGCCCACTGCTGTCATACAGTGGTGTAACGGCAGCACCTTTTTCTTCCAGAAAACTTTCCAGAGGTTTCTCATTCTCCTCTATCTCACCACTTTCCAGAAGGCTGACATATTCTTCCACATTCTGTTCTAACTGTTCCCTGCTCATGTTTTCAATCAGATCATAAGTAAACTCGGAACCCATGCTGCCCGAAAGATGCAGGATCAAATCTTCCTTATGGAAGGTATCCCGGATTGGTCTTTCCATTTCCAATTCGTGCATCTGTGCCTCGATATTCTCAATGACTTCTGAAGATGTTTTTCGGATGGTATCCATTGATGCTTTCAATGCCTTCATATCCCTGCTCTCGCACCAGCTGGCGATATAGGTAAACGAATATTCTGAAGTATCCAGACCAAAATGGTTGCAGACTATGTAAGCGATACTTTCTGCTTCCACTTCCTTTGTTGTCTGGTCTTTTAAGACGCCTTCCGCATCCATTACTTCCCGGTCATGCAGCAATGCGTGGCTCACTTCATGGACTCCGGTTTTCATCGTCTGGACATTACTCATATCTTCCTTTATCGCAATATATTTTTCTGTCTGGTGATAATAGCCTTTTGCTTCCCCTTCCACATTCATCATGCGGATCGGTACAGGAGAAATATTCTGCAATGCCTGCATGAACGTATCATAAAACTGTACACTTCCGGTAAGCTCCGGCACCTCCAGTTCTGCGATCGGTTCTCCCTCTGTCTGGCTGACATCAAACACTGTCGTTATGCGGAATCTCGGTATCACCATCTCCACAATCTCTGTTTCCGGCTGTCCATCATCCCCAATCACAGGCTCTTTTGTTACCGGGTCGATCTTTTCAATCTCCTGTTTCTCCCGGATCGGTGCTGGTGCAATGATCTGGATTCCTTTCTCTCCACGTTTTACATGACGGTTAAACTTCTTCTGCCATGCCTGATACCCTGCCACCAGTGTTGCTTCCGGTTTCTGCATGGTGATCAGCAGCGTGTTATTAAAGCTGTAATTATGGAACTTTGACATGGTATTCAGATATTCGGTATATCGCTCCGATGTAAAGATTTCCTTTACTCCCTGCTCCAACCGTTCCGATATTTCTTTTAACTGTTTTTCTATATTATTTGCCATAAACAAACCCTCCATTTTATGTCCCCGCCAGAGAAAACTCTGACGGGAAATCTTTTATAACTCCTGTTCGTGTTTTTTCTTTGCAGCTTTCTGTACAGGTGGCTGTTCCGCTGTATTCTGCTGTGCCTTCTCCTGCTTTAAGCGTTCCAGAATAGACGGCTTATGGATTCTGTCTGCTGTTTCCGGAAGTTCTTTTTCTTCTGCAGTATCCCTGCTATCTGTGCTACTTCCTTCTCTGCCAATATCCTCATCTGCCATAATCGTCTCATTACCCTTTTCATCCATGTTCAGCAATGCATTTAACTCGGATAACCGTTCCATCTTTTCATTCAGCTCTGCTTCTTTCGGGAATGGTTTCTTTACCTCTTCCTGTGCAGTAGCAAGCTGCTGTTGTACAGTTTCCAATTTCTGCTCACTTTCCGTCAGCTTCCTGTCAATGGAAGAAAGGGTGTTATGGATACGCTGCATATTTCCTACCGGGTCTTTTCCGATTTCCAGCTTATAAGAACATTTTCCTTTGACCGTCAGTTCAAATGCATTGGAGAACATATTGTAGGAAGCAGATAAAGTAAACCCATGATATTCCCCGACCTTTCCGCCGGTGCTAACGGTTTTTAGCCCTGCACAGGCAGCGATCAACGCTTCGCCTGCTTCTTTCTTATCTTCATAAAGGACATTTCCTACCGTCATGGCAAATGTGTCATTATCCTGTAAATCCACGCTTTTTACTACCTGCGAATCCACCTGCATCCCGGCAATCCGTTCTTTCAATGCACTGATCTGTACCGGGAAATTCTTTGCAATATCGGATTCCAGACGGTAAATCTGACTGGTATGGTTTGCCTTTAAGAGTTTCAGCTTACTCACCTGCACATCCAGATCCATTTTTTCCTTAATATACGGATTTCCTGTAGCAAGTGCCTTTATTTCCGCATAGGACAGTGCCGTATCATCCACATCTTCACAAGCTCTGACCGGGGATTTACTGGTCATGATCTGACTGATGAACTTCTGCTTATTCTCCAAAATCTGCCACATATACGCATCAAAAGTGTTCTCCGTCACATACCGGAATATCTTTACTTTGTCATTCTGGTTTCCCTGTCTTAAAATACGTCCTTCCTGCTGTTCCAGATCAGACGGCTTCCACGGACAGTCAAGGTGATGGAGGGCAATGAGCCTGTCCTGTACGTTGGTACCAGCACCGAGTTTTGGAGTGGAACCCATAAGGATTCTCACCTGCCCGGCCCGTACCTTTGCAAACAGTTCCGCTTTCTTTGCCTCCGTGTTGTATTCATGGATAAACGCAATCTCTTCTTTCGGGATTCCTCTGGCAGCCAGTTTGTTCCGGACATCATCATATACATTGAAAGTCCCATCCCCTTTTGGAGTAGACAAGTCACAGAAGATCAGCTGAGTTGTCCGGTCTGCTTTTCCCTCGTCCCATACCTGAAAAGCATTTTCCACACAAGTATTCACCTTGCTTTTTTCGGCATCCGGGAGAAGTTCATTTAATAGCCTCTGATCCAATGCACATTTTCTTCCGTCGTTGGTGATCTTGAGCATATTGTCCTCTGTAGGATTCACCATTCCTGCCCTTACTGATTCTGCACGTTCTGAAAATGCTGCTACCATATCCTGCTGTTCTTCACTTGGTTTTAATACTTCATTGATAAACTCTGCTTCCGGTACGGGAAGGTTCAGCATATCCGAAGTCTGAATATCTGCAGCTTCCTTAAAAATGGAGATCAGCTCTGGAAGATTGAAAAAACGGGCAAACCGTGTTTTTGCACGATAGCCCGTTCCTTCCGGTGATAATTCGATTGCGGTTACTGTCTCCCCGAACGTTGCCGCCCAGGAATCAAAGTGTCCCATACCCATACGCATGAGTGTGTCATACTGGAGATAACGCATGATAGTGTAAAGCTCCGTCATACTATTTGACACGGGGGTACCTGTCGCAAAGGTGATTCCTCTGCCGCCGGTCAGTTCATCCATGTACCGGCATTTCATAAACATATCCGAACTTTTCTGTGCATCCGTCTGTGAGATTCCCGCCACATTCCGCATTTTTGTATACAAAAAAAGGTTCTTAAAACTATGGCTTTCATCCACAAACAGCCGGTCTACGCCTAACTGCTCAAAAGTTACTACATCATCCTTTCTGGTCTGGTCATTAAGTTTCTTCATCCTCGTCTGCAGACTCTTTTTTGTTTTTTCCAACTGCTTGATGGTATAATTCTGCCCTGCCTGATGTGCTGCTTCTTCAATGGAGAACGTAATATCTGCGATCTGATCTTCCAGCATGGCAATCTGCCGTTCTTTTGAAAGAGGGATTTTCTCAAACTGCGTATGTCCGATGATCACGGCATCATAATCCCCTGTCGCAATACGGGAACAGAACCGTTTTCGGTTTGCCGGTTCAAAGTCCTTCTTCGTTGCCACCAGGATATTTGCTCCCGGATAGAGACGTAGGAAATCACTGCCCCACTGCTCGGTCAGATGGTTTGGCACGACATAAAGATTCTTCTGTGAGAGTCCCAGCCGTTTTGACTCCATACCGGCTGCGATCATCTGGAACGTCTTCCCTGCTCCTACGCAATGAGCCAGTAACGTATTATTTCCATACAGCACATGAGCCACTGCGTTTTTCTGGTGCGGCATCAGGGTGATCTCCGGGTTCATGCCTACAAACTGAATATGGCTTCCATCATATTCCCGTGGACGGATGCTGTTAAATCGTTCATTATAGATCTTACAGAGATCTTCCCGTCGGTGCAGGTCTTTAAATATCCACTCCTTAAATTCCTCTTTGATCAGCTCCTGCTTCTGCTGTGCCAGCATTGTTTCCTTCCGGTTTAATTCCCGGTGTTCCCCCTCGGCATCCTGTACCGTGTCATAAATCTTGGTATCCCGAAGGTTTAAGGCATCTTCCAAAAGGCGGTAGGCATTGGCTCTCTGTGTTCCATAAGTGGAAGTGACAAGGGCATTTCCGTAGCTGTCCACATTTTTTCCCATAACATTCCATTGTCCGGTCACTTCGGCATACTGGACTTTGACCTTGCTCCCTACATAATATCTTGGAGTGTGGAATGTCTCTGCCATAAACCGTGTAATGTAATCCTCGGAGATCCAGGTTGCCCCAAGTCTTGCCTCAATCTCTGACGCATCCAGATCTTTTGGCTGTACCTGCTCCAAATACTGCACATTCACCTGATATTCCGGGTGATCTTCTGCAAACTGTTTTGCGATCTGCAGTTTCTCCCTCACATTTCCAGAAAGATATTCGTCCGACGGCTCCCATTTTTCACCGATCGGATTCTTAAAGATCACCCCTGCCAGTTCTTCTGTAAGCTCCTCTTCTGTTTTCCCTGAAAGCTGTGCCATATAGGAAAGGTCAACGCCTGCCCTCTCACCAATGCAAACCGCAAGTGCTTCACTGGCAGTATCCACGGAAGTTACCGTTTCTGCCCTGCGGATCGTCCTTTTGGTAAAAATATCCGCTTTCCGTTTCAGTTCTCCCTTATCATCCAGAAATTCCAGAGAAGTCAAAAGACAATAGCTGCTGTCCTGACTGAATGCCCTCTTATTGGCATTGCTGCTGATAAGACCATATTTTGCTGTAAAGGTATCGTATTCTTCATTGAGTTTTCCCTGCAGCTTTGTGATCTGTTCATCGCTTCCCTCTTCCATCTGACACTGGATCAGTTCATTCGTAACATCACGGATCTTCACCATCCCTTTGACACGTTCCGCTGTCATTGCCGGAAGCTCCATGCGGTTCATCACAGAATTTTCCCGGTAATAGACTTCATCATTCACTACGGTAAAACTGAAATTCTTTACATCCGGGTCTGCCGGTATAAAGACAACATCCTCCTCCAGCTCTGTATCCGAAAGTTCCAGTTCCGTGATTGTGCCATGGATATTCTGAACAGCTTCTTTTAATTGTTCTTCTAAGGTAATTCCTTCTTTTGGTTTTACGGTCACTTCCTGCTTTCCATACTGGGTACTTTCTGTAGTAAACTCACCAAGCACCATTTCCGGATGCTCTGCAAAATAAGCATTGACTGAATAGCCTTCTGGTGTTTCCTTTAAATTTAACCATTCCGGTTCCTCAATGGATGCCCTGTCCCTTTTCTGGAAAAACAGAATATCAGAAACAACGCTGGTATTGGCATTTCTCTGGAACGCATTATTCGGTAATCGGATGGCTCCAAGCAGTTCTGCCCGGTTTGCGATATACTGTCTCACTGCCGGGTTCTGCTTATCCATCGTTCCACTGGAAGTTACCACTGCAACTACACCGCCCGGACGGACCAGATCAAGGGATTTTGCAATAAAATAATCATGGATCATAAAATGATGCCGGTCATATCTGCGGTCACTGACCTGATACGCCCCAAATGGAACATTGCCTATCACACAGTCAAAAAAGCTGTCCGGATAACTGGTTTCCTCAAATCCCTGTACTGCAATCTTGTTTTTCTGGTAAAGCTGTTTTGCGATTCTTCCCGAAACCGGGTCGAGTTCCACACCGTACATATTGGCTTTGCCCATACTCTCCGGGATCAGTCCCATAAAGTTACCGACACCACAGGACGGCTCCAAAATATTTCCCTGTTTCAGTCCCATATTTTCCAGTACTTCATACATACTTCGGATCACGGTCGGGGACGTATAAAAAGCATTTAAGGTCGATGCCCTTGCTGCACTGTATTCTTCCGGCGATAAAGTATTCTTTAATTCCAGATACTCATTCGCCCAGCTGCTGTTACTCTCCTCAAATGCCTGTGGGATACCACCCCAGCCAACATAACGGGATAAGATTTCCTGTTCTTCGGGTGTTGCCAGACGTTCTTCTTTCTCCAAAGTCTGTAACAAATGGATGGCTTCCATATTTGCTTTATACTTTGCTTTCGGACCGCCTGCTCCAAGGTCATTATCCTGAATCCGAAAGTTATGCGGTTCTGTTACAATCTTTTCTGCTTCCGGTTTCAAATATGGCTGGAATTCTCCTTCATATCCAAACAGTTCATTTTCTCCGGGAATATAATTGCGTCCGGTTTCCAGGCACCGGAACACATCGGCAGTTGGTGCATTGCTGACTGCATAAAAATCATCATAAGAATACTTTGGGAAATCTTCTGTATGGTAGGTCGATAAATGCAGTTCTGTATTGGAACGGGTCTGTGCAACCAGATCTTTTCCTTCTATTCCTTCCGGCAATACCCCTACTGCTTCAAAATGATACCCCTGATACTCAAAAACACCTTCATCCCAGGACTCCGCCAGTTTTTCTGCTGTTTTAACCGTTATCTCTTCTTCTGATTCCTTTTGTTCCTGTCCCTCAGAAGTTTCTGTTATTTCCTGTTCCTGATTTTCCGGAATATATTCTTTGGCAGTAACCTCTTCCTCTTCTATTTCCTCCACATCTGACATATCGACTACGGTCGGTTCTGCCACTGCCTTCGTATCCAAGAAATCAAACATGGTCATCTGGTGCCCTGACGGTTCTGTAAAGAATGGTTCTGCTTCTGGTGTCGGGAATATCGTATAGGTTCCTTCTGCATACTGATGAAGTTCCGAAAGAAGTTCTGTTTTTTGCTGATAGTTTGTCCCATACGCTTCAAAATCCAATGGAAGAGCTGCCAATGCTGCATCCATATTCTGTAACAGTTCTTCTGTCTGCTCTGGATTCTCTAAAACTGCCATCATTTCTTTTCTTGGTTTTTCCCAGAAGAAGTCCTCCGTAAATGGTCTGTCCATCTCTTCCGGAAGACGGTCATAAAAACGGAGTACCTTATTTGCCATCTGCTCCCGTTCATATTCCGGCATACGAGCATAATCTTCTGCCTGCAAGAACTGGTCATTCTTTATCAGATAAGCTACTCTATTTGCAACTTTATTCCAGGATAATAAAATTGACGTATATGGATTCCCATAAGCACCTCTTGCAAGAAATAATCCTTTTCCATCATAGTTTGCGTGTGAATCATCGGCACCAGACAGTGCATGACTGCTTCCACCGATCCCATACTGTTCCTTGATAAAACCTGTCCTCGATCTTTCATCTTCATGCAGCAGATAAAAGGAATACGTCCTAAGCCTGCCCTGCGAATACGCTCCACCTCCTGCAAGATAAGCATCAATCTCATCCTGTGTAATGAACATCGGATGTTCTTTCCAGGCAAAGCCATCCCTAGCCTGATAAGGAATCACCTCATCCGCAAACTTCTGAAACTGCTTTGAGATATTTATAGGATTATAATGATGGAAACGCATAATAGAATGATTTTCTTCATAGGCTTCTGCCAGTGCATCCAGTCTTTCATTCAGTTCCGAAAGCCACTGTGGATCTTCCAGCTTTTCTTCCAGATAATCCGTGATCTCCGGATAGATACTGTGAAGATGTGGTAAATCCTCCTCATCAAAAACAATCTCGGCTACCCCTTCTGCCATATCCCCTTTCATATAGGCAAGAGCCTGTGCATGTTCTTTTACTGCATTGTTTCTTGCTGCATCCAATACAGACTGCGGTGCATATTCACCCTGGTCTAAAAGCTGATGGATACGTCCGCTGACATCTTCCCATGATAAAAATGCCTTATCTAAAATCTGATCTGTGACCGTATGCCCCACTACGATCTGCATCCCGGTTTCATCAAACCAGACCGAATATTCACTTCCATCAATCTGAAAGCCTTTTCCACCTTTGCGGTATTCACGCTTCACAAACTCCGTATATTCCTCCGGGGCCTGTTCGCTCATAAAATTATAGATGATACGAAGTTGACTGCCCGCCCGGTTTCCTCCTGTCCGTAAAATATCATCGACAACGCTTTCTGGAATCGGGATTTCTCCGGCATAAAGGGCTGCTGCTCTTTCCTCGATCTGCCGTCTTTGTTCATTTGCAGTTGGATATTCGGGCAAAGATAAAGCAGAGGCAATTTCTTCCTCTGCTTTACTCAGTCCATCTTCTCTTGTATCTTCAACTAGCTGTATACCAATTCCGTCAAGATGCTCTCTTCCGCTGTTGCCATCAGTGCGTTCATATGTGCTGTCCAGGCCATCGGGTCTGCTTCCTTGTCCGGTGCCGGATGGTTCTTCAGCAATTTCTCCATCTGGCTGTCCATCCTCTCCTGTGCTGCCTTCTCGATTTCTGCCAGATGGCTGTTCAGCTTTCCTGTCAGGAACAGGCTCTGATACAGGCTGTTCTTGTGTTCCTTCAGGAATCTCCTCCGAAGCATCCCGTATTTCCCTATCGTCACTTCTTCCTCCTCGACGGTCAGGTTCGGGAACAGGTAATCCCCCTTGCGATGATATGTCAGTTCCATAGTCGGTTCCTCCTTCATTCTCGATATTTTCCTCTTTGTTGTTTTCTACGTCCTGATTTTTGTTTTCACGCATTAACGTGTTAAAGTTATTATAATTCCTTTCATTGGAAATTTCAACCTCTTTTCTGGCTTCTTCCAGAGAAATTTTATGTACGGTCTTTCCAATATCAATCAGAATACTCTCACTGAGCTGGCTTGCCGCATTTCCAAGGAAGGTGAGAACTGACAGACGGTTATAATCTGTGATATGCATGAAGTCCTCTTCTTCCAGAAGTTCCATCGGTTCAAGCCCGCATCGTCTGGAAAGCATGTAATATACACTGTCCGTTGCAAGCTGACGGAAATCACTGCGGATCGTGACTTCATCCAGATCTTCCAAATACGTTCCTTCCGCAGCATACTCCAAACCGTCCAGATATTCTTCCAGACTATCTGCGACCATTTCCCTTGCAACCGCCATCAATGCGTCCTGCAAAGTTGCTGTATCCTTTTCTTCCAGAGCATAGACCTCTGCCAGATGGGTGAGGATCTCTTCTCTCTGGTGTTCCTGCATCTTCCAAAGATACGGGCTTCTGCCCCCGGCTACCATGTGGGTATCCGAAATATCAAACACATAACGGAGTCTGGTATGCTGCCCTGTTTCATCAAGCAGGGCGATCCCCCTTGCACCACGGTTCACCCATCGGAACATCTTTTCATTCCATAATTCCAGTGATGCACAAGCCGTTGCTTCCGGATGCTGTGCATGGATCAGAAGCTGGTCTGAAAAAGAATAACGATATAACCTTGATGCTGTGTCCATATAATCCATCCAGTCTCTGGGTGAACTGCTCACTGATACCGCATGTTCCTGTGCCAGATCCCGGATGTCCTGTAATTTAGACATATCGCTTTACCTCCTTGTCTTATTTCTTTTTCTTCTTTGGAAATTCCAGATGGAACCTTGGCTTTCCGTCCTCCAGTGTCAGTAAAAGATCTGCGTCAAACTTTATATCTTTTTTTCTGGAATACAGCCCTTTTACATGAGTACAGGCTTTATCAAGAAGCTCCACTGCCATCTTTTTATCCAGTGTTTTCTCCATGCTTCCTAAGAAACGGTTTTCTTTCCAGAGGGCAAAATCACACTGCCGGTTGGAACAGTAAAAATTCTGTTTTCCTTCGTAGACATCCGAACCGCAGACCGGACACTTACCGATCACTTCCCTTGCTTTCTGGAACCTTCTCCTTTCCACTTCCGGTATCTCCCTGCACACAGAAAGAATCTTACCGACTAAGGAAGTGATCTCTCCCATAAACTGTGTATCTGTGATCTGCCCTTTTTCCATCATTAAAAGCTGATTCTCCCATTCGGCAGTCATTGCGGCAGATTTCAGATAAGCCGGCATGACATTCACCAGTTCCCTGCCCTCTGTGCTTGGCAAGATCTGCTTTCCTTTTCTGACTGCATAGCCGGAAGAAACCAGTTTTTCAATGATACCTGCCCTGGTTGCCGGAGTCCCCAGTCCTTTCTTCTCTGTCTCCGAATCAAAGTCTTTATTCCCTGCGGTTTCCATAGCGGCAAGGAGGGTATCTTCATTGAATGGTTTTGGCGGGGAAGTAAAATGCACTGTCTTTTCTGCCTTTACCGGAGAAAGCGTCATTCCTTCTTCATATCCATATGGGATGGAAGTTTCTTTTTCCGTTTCTTCTTCCGGCTTGGCTTTCACGCACTGGTTCTTAAAGGCATTCCCCGCCGCTTTAAATCCCATCTGCACCGGCACTTTTCCTCTGGCGGTAAAATCATGTCCCTGACATTTGACCATAATATCCGTCTGCTCATACTGATACTCTTCCCCTGTTGCCTGCACCAGCTGCTGGCAGACCAGCATCATCAGGTTCTTTTTGTCCGCTGTCAGATCAGAGATTCCTTTTTCTACGGCTTCTTTTGTTGGAAGAATCGCATGATGGTCGGATACTTTTGCATTGTTAATCACTCTGGTGATGTTATGTCCCAGCTGTCCATAATCCAAGAACGGAAGTAAGACTGGCATTTTCCCTACCAGTTCCTCTACGGTATCCCTCATATCCTCCGTCACGAACTGGCTGTCCGTTCTTGGATAAGTGACCAGCTTTTCTTCATATAATTCCTGCAGCATATCCAGTGTTTTCTTTGCCGTATAGCCAAAGTAACGGTTTGCTTCCCTTTGCAGACTGGTCAGATCATAAAGTTTGGGAGGAAACGCTTTCTTTTGTTCCCTCTTTATCTGTGTAATCACTGCTTCCGAATCCATACATAAGGAAGCAAGGAGATCGGCTGCTTCCTCATTTGCAATATTTTCAGAAACTACCGTAAGCCTTCCGTCTGTCAGTGCTACTTTATAAAAGGCTTCTTTCTGAAAATGCTCAATCTTATCCTGACGTTCCGCAAGCATGGCAAGCGTTGGCGTCTGCACCCTGCCCACAACCAGACGTTTAAAATAACAGGTCGTATATGCCCTAGTTCCGTTCATTCCGATCAGCCAGTCTGCCTGTGCCCTGCATACCGCAGCCATGCAGATATTCCGGTATTCCTCTGCTCCTTTCATTGTCTGAAAACCTGTCCGGATTGCCGTATCTTCCATGGAACTGATCCATAAACGCTTCACCGGTTTCCTGCATCCGGCAAGGTCATACACTCTCTGGAAGATCAGTTCCCCTTCCCTTCCTGCATCACAGCCATTTACCAGATAGTCCACATCTGCCCGGTTCATCAGGCTTTTTAACACATCAAACTGTTTCTTTTTATCTCTGGAAACTTTCAACTTCCAGACCTGCGGGAGAATCGGAAGGTCATCAAACTGCCATTTCTCATATTTCGGGTCATATTCCTCCGGCTGTGCATACTCTGCCAGATGCCCAAGGCACCAGCTGACAATACAGCTCTCCCCTTCTAAATATCCGTCCTCTTTTTTATAAGCTGACAGATTTTTGGCATAACTCTGTGCCACACTTGGTTTCTCTGCGATCACTAAAAATTTTGACATACGCTTTTTTTGTCCTTTCTGAAAAAAGGGCAGCCAAACTGCTCTGGCTGCCCCTGTCCTTATTTTGGTTGCTTCTTTGGAGATGGAAGTTTATTCTTCTTCCTCATCCTCTTCTTCATTTACATACGGTCCGTCAGAGAACTCCAGCTGTTCGCTTACATAGTCATCCTCTTTGCCACGTCCATGCTTTTTATAAACGGCGATACCTGCCACTCCAAGAATCGCTGCAAGTACGATTGCTCCAAGTCCTTTTACATTCATTCCTGTCTTTTCTTCTGTCTTTTCTTCTTTCTTCACTTCGGTTTCCTCCTCTGCTACCGGGGTAGTTTCCGGTGTGGTTTCCGGGATCACTACGGTTGATTCTTCGGTTTCTTTGCTCTTTTCTGTCTCATCCAGAAATTCTGCCAGGTCATTCTCATCGACCAGGGACATCATATATACATTTTCTGTATTGCTGGAACGGTCAATGACCATGTAAAATGTATTTCCCTTCTTGGTCTGGATGGTAAGGAACTGTTTCGTATCATCATTTTCCTTATCATCCACCAGCTGGGCATTTCCCGGAGTAGAAAAAGCAGAATTATCTCCTTCCCCGGTGACCCTTCCGGTATCCTCTTTCTTCTCCGTATCTTCTGTTGATTCTGTTGCCGTTTCTTCTACTACCTGTGTCGTTGTCTCCTCTGCCGGTGGGTTTGCATTTGCATAAACCGTAGCAATGGATGTCCCGGAGATCATGGTGACTGCCATGGCAATCATAAGCAGTTTCTTTACCACTTTATTCCTCATCGTCTAAAACCTCTCTTTCTGTCATCTGACCAACAGGTGGTCTGTGAACTTCTGTGTTGTTTTCCTTTTTCTGCGGAGCTTTTGCATCCTCCACCGTGATACCACCGTCCTCATCCATCTGGATCGTAACGGTTCCTTTCTGAATCCCGTCAAGCAGGACAAGCAGGCTGCGGCTGTCCAGCTTCATGGAACGGAACGACTTAACGATCTCTATATCTTCCATCTGCTGTCTCAATGTATTCTGCCGCTTCAGGTGTTCCTGTAATTCAGCAATCTTATCCTCCGTTTTCTGAATATCATTCAGAAGTTTTTTTAATTTCATGTTCATCTGCCCTGTCACCTCCTTTAATGCAGACGACCAAACGCCATAAAATGTTCCTGCCAGTAAGCACTTGCAATGCTGGTATACTGGACAGGCTTGCCACAGTGGATCATCATGTTATTGCCGACATAGATTCCCACATGGCTTGCTCCCGGTGTGTCATAGGTTCCCTGGAAGAAGATCAGATCTCCCGGTTTTGCCTCCGATGGAGATACCTGCGAACAGTGTGACCGCAGCTCATCTGCAGTACATCTTCCGACATTCCATCCATTTCCACAGTTATTGATAACCCAGCTCACAAAACCGGAACAGTCAAAACCACTTGGGGAATAACCGCCCCATACATATGGAACACCCAGATATTTTTCTGCTTCCTGTATCATTTTTGCAAACTGTGGATCAGATAAAGCATCTGCCGGTATGTCATAACCAAATCCACTGCTTCCGGTGGGTATGCTGTTTAGATCAAACAGATAATCACGGTTGCCGTAATATTTGTTATACGCATCGTAGCGTTCCTGTTCTTCCTCTGTCATACGGCTCCTTAACACGGCATCCAGGCTGTGGTTTGTCATCGTCACATCCAGACGGTTCACCTCTTTTGTAGTCGTGACCTGCACTTCCTGGTTTCCATTGCTGTCTGCTATGTAGGCTTCCCATGTCTGGTGTCCATGTGCGGATGCCGCCGCATGATTGTCATAGTAAACATCGAACTGTACCCCATATCTTGCGAACGCTCCGGTATCTTCTACTACATATTCCACACCGTTCATGACGACATGGGTCCCGATCGGCACAAATGGATTCGCCGCATCCACGGCAATCGTATGGTTTGCTGTCGGCATTGCCCCACTGGCTGTCGGTCCGCCACTCCACTGGCCACAGCAGATTGGGCAGTTACAGTACCCACTTGTCACAACCAGTCCCAAGGACTCCCCTACCCGGACAGTCTTGGTTTCTGTAACTGTTTCTCTGGTAGAGTCTGTGGTGATTCCATACTGCTGTCGGAAGATCTCCTTAATCTCATCTGCCACTTCATCGTAAGTGAAGCCGCCGTATTTTACCGTAAGATAAGAGATCAACTGATATGGGTTATGACCGATCTCATCAATCTGATACCGGTATTCATCATAATCCGGATGGGTGGATTCCATCTGGTTGACCTGTGTGTTCAGTGCTTCTTCCAAAGCCCGGTACGCATTTTCAGCAGCATAAATATCCTCATCCGTACTGGAATAACTGGTCGAGATGATAGCAGAGGACGCTCCCTGCAGTGATGCCGTACAGCTGGTAAAACTGGCTGCGATCAGCACAAAGATCAGGGCAAAAATGGCTACCGTAGCAAAAATCCCACGGTTCTGTGCTGCCACCATCTTGACTGCATCTTTCGCTTTTTCCGTAAACTTCTGTGCGGAAGTGATCGCCGCATCCTTTACTTTTTTACTCTGTCTGGCTGCCTGATACTGCTTCTGGTAACGCTTCTTCTGAAAGAGTTTCTGCAGAGCAGATTTCTTTTTCTGCTCGGCTTCTTTTTTCACTGCATTTTTTGCTTTATTTTCATAGACAGTTTCAAACATCAGCCTGCTCTTTTCTGCTTCATCCAGTACACTTTCTTTTAATCTCCGGGATTCTTCCCTCCTTCCTTTTAAGCGTTGCCTCATGTAAATGGATTTCCTTGCAAGGCTTTCCCCGGCAAGCTCTGCCCGATGTGCCCCTTCTACTGCCGCATTCTCGTCCTCTTCTTCGTGAGTTTTCCAATGGGCTGCAGTGACTGCCGCATCTTTGACTGCGGATGCCGGATTCCGGATACCAATGCCAGCACCATGTACCATACCGTCACCTTCATCCCCGAAAGACAGGCGGGAAACTTTTTTCCGCTGCTCTTTCAGCACCCGTTCCCTTTTGGACTTGCCTTTAATCTCCTCCTGGAACTCGTCCAGGGAATCTTCCATCACTTCGGAAGTTGCCCGGTAACGGGCAGATTCTCTTTTGGCTGCTTTTTCCTCTCTGGAAGCCTCCTTTTCCTTCCTTCTTTCCTTTGCAGCATAATCCCTGACCATCTTTTTCTTCCGAAGGTCCCGGCTGTCCGCAACTGTCTCCAGATACGCCCGTTCTCCTCTTGGCTGTCCACGGATACTCTCTGTGCGAAATGCAGATTTGGGATTTTCTCCATTTTCAACAGAAACATCTACATCTGTATCTACATCTTCATCCATATCTGGTTTTATATCCTGGTCGGATACATAATCTCTACTATATCTTGGTTTTCTGGAACTTTGCTCTGGCTGTTCCATCTCCCGTTCTTCTTTCAGCCGTTCATGTCTCCGCTTACTGAAATCCAGTTCCTCTTTCTTCTCACTACGGGAAATCTCGGTATCCGTATCCCGTCCGGTGATCCTTTTTTCTTCCTTGTTCCGAAGATTTTCTTCCCGCAGTCCATCCCGGCTCATCTTCTGGACGGTTTTATCTCTCGCCTTATACTCATGCTCCTGCAACTTTGACCATCCCCTTTACTGCTTTGTACCGGTTATTCTGTCTTATCCTGATAGTCCTCCCATTTCTGCAATACTTCATCTGCCATCCCTGCAATGGAATCCGTCAGCTTGTCTGTCATTCGCTCACTTAAAGTTCCCCTTACCGCCAGACAAGACGTAATTCCCATAAAATCAATCAGTTCTGCCAGATAAATAAGGTCATCCATCATTTCATCAGCCGTCACTTTTTCCTTTGTGTCCTTTTCCATTTTCAAAATCTCCTTTTCATTGTCTGCACAGATTCTTTCTGCAAATATGCAGCAAGGTTCGCCGCTGCATCTCTCCATGTTTCTGTAATCTTCCATCTTGTAATCCTCCATGATTTCCAGGCAGAAAAATTGCCGGAAGTATTCCTCCGGCTCATCCTCTACTCTGTTTTATTTTGTTTCGTTTATTTCTTTAATCGTCCCGTTCTCCGATACCAAGTTTCTTACGCTTTTCCACCTCATCCGGCTTAGAAGTCATCAGGGCATACAGCATCAGGGAATTATCAAACTTATCCTTGAACGGGATAATGGTGCTGCCATAAAAGACCAGTCCCTCACCTTCCCCGCTGTTCGTTACATAAGAAAGCTGGTGAGGGGAAATGTTGAGCTGTTTTGCAAGGATCTGTCTGTCACCAGATGCCTGGTTGAGCATCAGGATAAAGTCCGAGTTTTCAAAGATGTTCTCAATCTCCCGGCTGGCTAACAGGTCTTTTACGTTCTGTGTGATACCCGTAGGGATACCACCCCATTTACGGAAACGCTTCCAGATCTCCACACTGTATGCTGCCGTCTGCTCCTCTTTTAAGAGCAGATGGAACTCATCAATGTAATATCTGGTACTCTTATTCGCAGAACGGTTGACCGTTACCCTGTTCCACACCTGGTCCTGCACGATCAGCATACCCAGTTTTTTCAGCTGTTTTCCCAGATCCTTAATGTCAAAACATACGATACGGTTACTCAGTTCCACGTTGGTTCTATGGTTAAACACTTTTAAGGAACCATTGACGTAAATCTCCAGTGCCGTTGCCAGACGCTGTGCTTCCTGCTCTTTCTGATTACGGAGAAGATTATATAAATCCTCTAAAATCGGCATTTTTTCCGGTACCGGGTCAGAAAGGAAATCCTGATAGACCAGCCTTACGCATCGGTCAATGACGGTCTTTTCAACCGGCTCCAGTCCGTTCTTTCCGCCTACTACCAGCTCACAAAGAGACAGGATGAAGTCCGATTTTAAGGAAAGCGGGTCATCATCGTCAGCGTAATCCAGGTTAATATCCATCGGATTGATATAATCGTGGCTGGTCGGGGAAATACGGATCACCTGTCCATGAAATGCCCGGACTAACGGATAATACTCCCCCTCCGGGTCACAGACGATAATGTCATCTTTCGTCACGATAAATGCATTTGCAATCTCTCGTTTTGCCGCAAACGACTTACCGGAACCCGGTGTACCAAGAATCAGTCCGTTCGGGTTCTTCAGTTTCTTCCTGTCTGCCATGATAAGGTTATTGGACAGGGCATTTAATCCATAATAAATAGATTCCCCAGCCATAAATAATTCCTGTGTGGTAAACGGGACAAAAATTGCCGTGGATGTCGTTGTCAGTGCCCGTTTGATCGGTACAAAATTCACCGCAAGCGGCAGGCAGCTCATCAGTCCCGGCTCCTGCTGGTAATCCAGCCGTTTCAATGCACAGTTATATTTCTGTGCGATACCGGCAGTCTGGAACACCACATTTTCCAGTTCCTGTTTGGTCGGTGCAGTATTTAAGAACAATGCTGTTACAAGGAACATTCGCTCATTTCTGGACTGTAGATCTTCCAGAAGCCTTTTTGCTTCCCCACCGTATGTATTTAAGTCCGAAGGGATAATGTCCATGTCATAGCCTGCCCGGACTGCTTTTTTCTGTTCCTCGATCTTCATACGGTTAATATCCGTCACCTTGCTTTTTACCAGCTTGATTGCCTTCATCTGGTCGATGGACTGGATATGGAAATTCACCATCAGGTTGCTGTCCATCTCCAAAAACTCTGCCAGCATCTTGTCGGTAAGTTCCGGTGCAAGGATCTGTAAATAGGAAACAGCTCCCATCGTGCCGCCCATCTCAAAATCTTTTCCATTCTTAAATACAAAACTGGTCGGTGCGACATAATCCTTGGTACTAAGCCCTGTCCGAAGTACATCGTCATAAGAGAAATGGAACGGAACTTTGCTGTCCTGGTTAAAGGTTTCATACATGATCTGTAACCGTTCCTCTCCGTTCAGCGGATAGGCAGATACCCCAAGGATCTTAAAGTTATTCAGAATATCCGACTCGATACGTTCCAGTTTTGGCCGTGCTTCCCGGATATTCTCCGCTTCAATCCCAAATGTGATATATTTGGTACGCATCAGCCCGTTATTTCCTTTTGCCAGCTGGTTATTGAGCATCTGGGCAAACTCCATACGTAGGTCATCAAATTCATCCTCCTGCGGATTGATATGGATGACCTTCTCATACTCTGCCATGTTGCTGTGCTGGTTGATAAAAGACAGCTGAAAATGAATTGTGCTGTCAAAGTAATTCAGGAAATCACACCAGTTTTCAAAGATGGCGTTCTTATCTTCATTCTGTGCCAGCTGATAGTTGATGTCATAAAAACGGATCGTCTTGGAATAAAACTTGTCCTGCACCCGGCAGATACCGTCCCTTCCCATCTCATGGTATGGAATCGACTGCTGTGCAGTGATCCTCTTATCTCTGGCACTATCCGGTGTTTTCTTTCCTGTCCCACTGCCTTTCGTTCCGGAAACCACTTTTCCTGCCGGACGCTGCCCCGACGGTGCTGCGACAGATCTGCTCTTTTTCTTTTTTGCGTTTTTCTTTGCGTCACGCACTGCCTGCTTTTCTGCTCTGGCTGCCAGCTTTGCTTCCCTTTTTGCATTTTTCTTATCCGCTTTTTCATGTTCCTTATGCAGTTTTTCTTCATATTTCTGTGCCCTTTTGAGGGCTTTCTTTTCCCTGCGTGTCAGTTTCCGATTCGGTCTGCGGACACCTCTTTGCCGTTCCAGTGCTTCATACCCTGTCACCATAGGCTCATCATGCAGTCTGCCGCTTACTGGTTTTCTTTTCATTGCGGGGTCTGGAAGTTCTTCTTCTCCATCCTCCTCATCCAGCCAGTAATCATCCGGATATAATTCGTCTAAGCTCTGTGGCGGCTGTCTATCGTTTTTTCTTTTTAACACCCTTCGTTCCCCCTTTCTTCTTTTTGACCACGGTATACTTTTTCTCGTACATATTTTCCATCTGGTACTTGCGTACCGGAGGACGGATAAATTTTACGGTGATCATATTTTTTAAGACCTTTTCTAACGGGAGTCCATCCTTCTCATACATGGCAAACAAAAATGCCGGAAGCATCAGAAGGCACATCCCGGTCGCTGCGTTACTGGAACCAATAATTCCCCTGCTTAAGAAATAAAACGGAAGCCCTACCGCCGCCGCAATCCCAAAGCAGATCAGCTGCCGTTTCGTCAGATTGAAAATGATCTTATTCTTGACCTTGGTTAAGTCTTTAGGCACAGATACAAATGCCATTGCCAGTTCCTCCTTTCTTAATGGGCGTTAAAGATACTGCGGGCGAAGTTTCCTGTTTTCATCAGACTGAAACACAGGATCACCGTGTATGCCATCACGCCGAACAATGCAGAATGTATGTTATCTGACATCTGGATGTTTGCGACCAGGACCGCATAGATTCCCACGCAGACCATCATAAAAAATCCCTGGAATGCCAGTGCAAACAATCCACGAAGATAGTTGTTCCCGATCTGCCCCCATTCCCGGTTGGACATGGTTGCGAACGGGATCGCTCCAACGGACGAATAGAGATAAATCTCAATCATACGTCCATACAAAATCACTGTAATAAAGACTGAGATAATCTTCATACACAGGCTTACAAGCATCGTTTCCAGTGCCAGTATGACAAGTTCACCGATCTCCATAGATTCCATCGCCGTCTCCATCGTGGAGATCATCGTATCTATATTGATCACTGTATCAGAACTGATAACCCCAGCTGCCCGGCTGACTACGGACTGCCCGACATCAAATACCGCCATCGTGATCGTAAAGGTATGGCTGACGATCCAGACTGCCACCCACATCTTGAAAAAGTATTTAAAGAACATCCAGGTGTCGATGTCGTGCATGTTGTTCTTTTCCGTCAACATGGAGATCAGCTCATAACAAAGTACAAATGTGATAATCATACCGGCAATCGGTACAATGACCGACTCGGAAAGATTCTGTATCATGCTGTAAATGCTGCCATTCCAGCCCTGCGGTGTCTGCCCAACCTGAGCAGCAATCTGACCGGTCTTTT
>ERZ1673737.781-NODE-781-length-35957-cov-7.462760_pt1 | contig 35957 bp, 36 predicted proteins | sample MGYA00580211_ERZ1673737 | MGnify/ENA primary metagenome ERZ1673737 (study PRJEB41218, sample SAMN15661789) | gut metagenome | host: Homo sapiens | place: Canada: London | collected 2015-08-20/2019-03-30 | study: EMG produced TPA metagenomics assembly of... | reverse complement strand
TCCCATATAGACAGACACGCTTTTTCTCGTGTCCACCATATAGGATCCATTTTATAATGCCATATCCTTATATTTATTTATTATTTTTAATTTCTTTTTGAATTTTCTTTAAAGCTTTCTTAGATCCTCTAGCTATATCTTTTTCTAGCTTTCTTTCTTCAAAGCTTACAAACAAGCTATTTAAATCATATCCTATAGGATATAAATCCTTAGCTTTTAAGCTAAGTTCTATTCTTTTAATATTTACTTTTATAAATTCCTCTCTATAAAGAACTTCTACATTATTGTATTTATCAATAGTTTTATAAACTATTCCATAGTCATCATAGTCTAATAATTTAACCTTATCTCCTATTTCTAAGTTAGGTAAATTTTTTAAAACTTCTTCCTCTTCTATAGGTTTCATAGATATTTTAGACTCACTTATTAAATCAAAATCATAATTTTTATCACTCATATAACTTTTAGCTTTATTTAAAACTTTATCCTTAATACCCATCTTTTTAGAAATAAATAATGCATTACTATCTTCAGATTTACCTATAGTAAGCTTATACATAGGTTCTAGAGTATCTTTATCAAACATCATACCTGCATTTTCAAAATGAGGATGATTAGTTGCAAACTTCTTTATTTCTCCATAGTGAGTAGATGCTACTATTATACATCCCATTTTATAAAACTCTTCTAATATTGCCATTGCTAAACTTGCACCTTCATTAGGTTCTGTTCCTGATCCTATTTCATCAAATAATACTAATGTTTTATTATTAGCCCTACTCATTATATCTGCGATATTTTTTATATGAGATGAAAAGGTACTTAAAGCATTTTCTATGCTTTGATTATCACCTATATCAACAAATACTTTTTCAAATACGCTAATTTCTGTATCTTCGCTTGCACATATATCAAAACCACATTGAGTCATAAGTGTTAATAAGCCTACTGTTTTTAATGTTACAGTTTTTCCACCAGCATTTGGACCTGTGATTATTAAACTTCTGTAGTCTTTTCCTACTTCAAAATTAAGTGGTACTACATTTTTTGTAAGTAGCGGATGTTTTCCATTTACTATTTTTATATAACCATTGTTATTTAACTTTGGTGTTACTGCCTTATTTGCTTGGCTATATTTAGCTTTCGCAAATACCATATCGTATTCTGATATTATTTCCATATTTAACTTTATATTTTGTATTTTTTCATATATAAGCTCTGTCAAATATGAAAGTATCTTATACTCTTCTACTGATTCTTCTGATTTTAAAGTAATAAGTTCTAAGCTATACTTTGATATACTACTTGGTTCTATAAATACAGTAGTTCCTTTTGCTGAAGTATCTAATACTATTCCATCTACTTCATTTTTATAAGAAGCTTTTATTGGTATTACATATCTATCATCTCTTTTACTAATGATAAATTCTTGAATATATTTTTTATTAGCACTAGATGTTATGAATTTATTTAATCTCTCTTTAATTCTTCCTTCTGTTATTTCTATACTTCTTCTGATTTTTTTTAATTCTTTACTAGCTTCTGAATCTACTTTATTGTTTTTTATACAATATTTTATTTCTTCTTCTATGTTTACACACTCACAAATATTTAGTGCATATGAACTAAGTTTAGGTGAATAAAACTCTTTATCTCTCATAAAGGATTTTATTTTTCTACAACCTCTTAAAAAATCTTCTACAGAAATAAGTTCTTTTGGCTCTAGTATCATTCCTTTTTCCACTTTTTCTATAATAGGATTTATATTAAATAAACCTTCTAGTGGTATATGGTTGCTATTTTCTAATATTTTTCTTGCTTCTTTATTTTCATTTAATCTTCTTTTTACTATATTAAAATTCCCACTTGGATTAGTTTTTTCTATCAGTTCTTTTCCTAGTGAACTTACACAATAATTCTTTATTAATTCTTTTACTTCATTTAGTTGTAATTTTTCAAATGTATTTATATTCATATTTTTCTCCTTTATTTATCAGTCTATTGTTAATATTAAAGACTTCTTGATAAATAAGGATTACTAACTTTAGCGACTCCTTATTTATTAAGAAGTCCTACTACGGTCTCACTATATTTAAATTTTTTCAAAAAATTCTCTCCTTCCAATTAAATATGTTTCTATTTTATTATCCCATATAAATTTAGGCTTTTCAAATATTTATTAAACTCTTCCTCTAATTCACATTAATTACATATACATTTAAGTTTTGTTTAAGATTAATTTTCTATAATCATATCAGAAAGATATTCATAAACAAATAGGAGGAAGTAAAAATGGCTATAAAAGCATTTAAACGTTTTGAAAAAAAATTCATTATAACAAAAGATCAATATGATAGATTACTCCCAATACTTTCAGATTATATGAACTTAGATAAATATTGTAAACTAGGTGAAAACTATAATATTTATAATATATATTACGACACACTTAATAATGATGTGATTAGACACTCTATTTCTAAACCTTACTACAAAGAAAAACTTAGACTTAGAAGTTACGATATTCCAACTAGCTTAAATGATAAAGTATTTTTAGAACTAAAAAAGAAAATAAATGGAATAGTTAATAAAAGAAGAGTTGTAATGACTTTAGGTGAGGTTTATGAATTTTTAGAAAATGGCAAAAAACCCTGCTTTGATGATTATGAAAATAAACAAGTTATAAAAGAAATAGAATATTACTTAAGTAAAAATAAAGTATATCCAAATGTTTATATAGGATATTCTCGTAAAGCATTCTTTGGAAAAGAAGATAAAGAGTTTAGAATAACTTTTGATTCTCAAATAACTGCAAGACGTGATGATTTATACTTAAGCTCTGGTTTTTTGGGTCATGATATTTTAGGGGAAAATAAATATTTAATGGAAGTTAAATTTTTAGGTGCTATTCCAGTATGGTTTACTAAAATTCTTTCTGATTTAGAAATATACAATACTCATTATTCAAAATATGGGAATGAATATATGATGTATTGTTTAGAAAATAAAAATAACAATATAAAAAGGAGTTCAAAGGTATGTTAGAAACAATAATTTCATCAACAACAGGAGAATCGTTTACTCTTGTAAATGCATTAATAGTAATTTTTGCATCAATATTATTAGGGATAATAATTAGCTGTGTTTATATTAAAACTAGTTCAAAAAATGGATATAATTCAGGATTTTCACTTACATTAATTATGTTACCTGTAATAATATCAATTATTATACTTTTAGTAGGTAACAATGTTGCTAGAGCATTTAGTTTAGCTGGGGCATTTTCTATAATTCGTTTTAGAAGTGCACCTGGAGATCCAAAAGATATCGCTTATGTATTCTTCACTTTAGCAGTTGGATTAACTTGCGGTATGGGATACATTGGTTACGCAGTAATATTTACTGTTATTTTATCTGCTTTAATGTTTATACTAGATATAATTAATTTTGGTGCACCTAAAGGTAAATCTATGCAACTTAAGATAACAGTTCCAGAAGATTTAAACTATGAAGGTGTATTTGAAGAAGTTTTAAATGAGTTTGCTACTTCTTATGCTATTGAAAGAGTAAGAACTAGAGACTTTGGTGCACTATTTGAATTATATTATAGAGTTAATTTAAAACCTGATGCTGATCAAAAGAAATTCTTAGATGAACTAAGATGTAGAAATGGAAATTTAAATATAAATCTTACTATGGCTGGATTTGAAGATAAAGCCTACAATTAAAATTAAATCTTTCTCCCACTTTATATAGTCCCTTATGTTTAAGGGACTTTTTATGTAAAATCAAAATTATTATCTTACAAAGTATTGCTAGATAGGTTAAGCTATATATAGATTATTAATAGTAAAAATAGTTTTGAACAACTGATTTATCCAAAATACTTCGCCAACACGTTGCTCAAAGCGTTAGCAAGAATACATCGTTGGCGAAATTAGCAAAGCGAATTTTAATTTTAATTTAAGGTTTCTATGGTAAAATTTAATTAGTAGTACATAATAAGATAAGTCGTTTAAAAAGGAGATTAATTATGAAACTATTATTAGTAGAAGATGAAAAACAGCTTTCTGAAGCTTTACAACAAATACTTATAAAAAATAAATATACTGTAGATGCAGTATATAACGGTGATGAAGGTCTTGACTATGCTTTAACAGGTGTATATGATGTAATAATTTTAGATATAATGTTACCTAAACTAAATGGTATTGAAATACTTAAAATGATAAGAAAAAGAAAAATATCTACTCCAGTTATATTACTTACTGCCAAAGGTAGTGTTGAAGATAGAATTTTAGGGCTAGATTCTGGTGCAGATGATTATTTACCAAAACCCTTCTCTCCAGATGAATTATTAGCTAGATTAAGAGCCTTAACTAGAAGAAATGGCGATTTTATAAATGAAAATATATTAGAATTCTCTGATATAAAATTAAATTTATCTACTTACGATATGGAGGTTAATGATAATTCTATAACTCTAACACAAAAAGAGTTTGAGATATTAAAATATTTTATGCAAAGACCAAAGTTAGTTGTTAGTAAAGATGATTTAATAACTAAGCTTTGGGGATTTGATTCTGATATTGAACATAATAATATTGAAGTTTATATTTCATTTTTAAGAAAAAAACTAGCTTATGTTGAATCAAATGTAAAGATAACTACTATACGACGAGTTGGATATAGATTGGAGTAATATTTATGTTTGATAAATTAAAATTAAGACTTATATCAATAAATATGGCCCTACTTACTACAGTTTTTATAGTTATATTTAGTGTTATATTTACTATAACAAGTAATAATATAAACAGAGAAATTAACGTTAATTTAAACGCTTTAATTCATGATTCAAAAAGACCTATACCCCACTCTGTTAATATTGTAGTAGAATTATCAAATAATGGAACTATAAAAAAACAATTTAAAAGCTATGAAGTTAGCACTAATAATGATACTTTACAAAGTGTTGTTAATAAAATTTTAGAAAGTGGTAAAGACTCTGGTAAAATAGATATTTCTAGTAATACCTATTCTTATCTAAAAGGCAATAGCAGATTTGGAACTAAAATTGCTTTTATGGAAAGAAGTCAGTATGACAATATGCTATTTCAACTTTTAAAGACTTTGGTTCTTATTGGATTTATTAGTTTAATAGTTTTACTATTTATTAGTATATACTTAACAAATAAATCTATAGTTCCAATAAAAGAAACTTTTGAAAAACAAAAGCAGTTTATAGCTGATGCATCACATGAATTAAAAACACCTTTAGCTATAATAAAAACTAATACTTCACTTGTTTTAAGCCATCCAGATGATACTATTAAGAATCAGTCTAAATGGATTAACTATATAAATTTACAAACTGATCGTATGTCAGAGCTTATAAGTGAAATGCTATCCCTTGCTAAAATGGATACTGCAGAAAATAAATTGCCTCTATCACCTATAAATATAAGTAAGATAGTTGAAAGTATGATTTTAATGTTTGATGCAGTTATATATGAAAACAATATAGAATTAGAAACTAATATAAGTAAAAATTTATTTATAAATGGTGATAAGGAAAGTTTAAAAAAACTATTTAGTATAATAATGGATAATGCTATAAAACATACTAATAAAAATGGTAATATTACTGTTTCATTATTTTCTGATAAAAATAAAGTTAAAATGATTATAAGAAATACTGGTGAAGGAATAGCACCTGAACATTTAGAAAGAATTTTTGAAAGATTTTATAGAGTTGATAGTTCTAGAGATAGAGAAACTGGGGGTTATGGATTAGGTCTATCTATTGCCAGTTCTATTGTAAAACAACACAAAGGTAAAATTTATGCAAAAAGTAATATTGGAGAATTTACTTCATTTATTGTTGAAATCCCACAACAATCTTCATTATAAAATTAAATACAAAGGAGCAATACAATAAATATTGCTCCTTTTATTTTATAAAATATTAATCAGATATTTCAAATCCAGCTTTTATTATACTTTCTCTTATTTCTTCTTTATGTTTCTCATCAAATGTTTCTATTGTTAACTCTACAGCTTGACTACCTAAACCATGTTTCGAACTTAATTTAGACATATTTGCACTAAGTATATTTGCATTTAAGTCAGTTAATATACGTGTAACTTCACTTAATCCACCTGGTCTATCTACTATATGAGTTCTAAAAGTATATCGTCTTCCACACTTAACTAATCCTGTGTCTATAACTCTATATAAAGTATTTATATCAATATTACCTCCAGATATTATACATACAACATTTTCATCTTTTTTAGGTATATATTTTCCAGACCAAATTGCAGCAGTAGATACAGCTCCTGAACCTTCAGAAGTTACTTTTTGATTTTCTAGTAAAAATAGCATGGCTTGAGCTATTTCATCTTCATCTACAACAATAATCTCATCTATAATATCTTTAATTATGCTAAAAGTTAAATCCCCTGGAGTTTTTACTGCTATTCCATCAGCTATAGTTACATCTTTAAATGCAGAAGTAACTTCTCCTTTTTCAAGTGATTCTTTCATAGATGGTATATTAGAAGTTTGAACTCCAACAATCTTTATACTAGGTTTTAGAGCTTTAGCAGCAGTTGCCACACCTGATATTATACCTCCACCACCGATTGGACAAACTATTGTATCTACATTTTCTAATTGTTCTAATATTTCAAGAGATATAGTTCCTTGACCTGCTATAACATACTCATCATTAAATGGATGAAGAAATGTTGCTCCTGTTTCTTTTTGTATTTCAATAGCTTTTGCATATGCATCGTCATATACTAAACCTGCTAAAACAACCTCTGCTCCATATCCTTTAGTAGCTGTAACCTTTGCTAAAGGTGCTGTTGAAGGCATTACTATAGTAGCCTTTATTCCATTCATTTTAGCTCCTAATGCAACTCCTTGTGCATGATTACCTGCACTTGAAGCTATAACTCCTTTTGCTTTTTCTTCATCAGTTAAATTAGCAATTTTATTACATGCTCCTCTTATTTTAAAAGATCCAGTTTTTTGAAGATTTTCACATTTTAAGAATATATTTGCTCCTGTTTTTTCACTCATTTTTACGCTTTCTAATAAAGGAGTTTCTTTTATTACATCTTTTATAGTTTCTCTAGCTTCTTTTATCATATCTAAGGTAACTTTTTTCATATCTACTCTCCTTTGTTCTCTAAATACTTTAGTAAAAATTTTTGTATCTTACTTTTATAGATTGTGCTTTTTTATATAAATAATAAGTTGTATATATTATATTCTTTTCAAATTTAAACCATATTATAAATTTTAAAGATATCCTTTTTATAAATATCTAATATAAAAAATAAAAATTTGCTTACCTTGAGCTACTGTGTATGTGAATTAATTCAAAATCATTTTTTACTTACAATAAATATATTTATATAACTAAGTTTAACTTGCTTATACGTAAAAAATGATATTGTATAAAAATTAAAACACTTTATACAATAGCATTTTTTAACTTATTGTTCAGTTATTTGACTATTTATTTGGTTATTAGTTTGACCATTGGTATTAAGTTGCATTTTATGTCCTTTACCTCCTGGTCTACCCCCTTGTCCTCCTTGACCTCTCATACTATTAGTTGATGCATCCTCTTGAGTAATATTAGTTATAGTGTTTGATGTAGTTTCGCTTCCAATCTCAGTTCCTCCAGAATAATTTCCATCAGAATATAATCCGTCTTTAGCTTCTCCTTTTGCTGTTTTACCTACTGATACTGTATATTTAGTATTATCTTTAATATCTGGTGTTGAAACTATTACTGATGAATAATTCTTTGATGGAGCGTAAGTTAATATATTCTTCCCATCAGATGATTTAACATTAACTACAGTATTAGCTTCTTGTTGTGTTAAGTTTAGATTTAATATTTTTTGAGATGATGAATCACTAGGCATTTGTGCCATACCCGAACTTCCAGCAGCTACTAGTATACCTCCACTTATATCAAATGTTCCATCATAATCTAAACTTCCGTTACCATCATTAGTTGGACCATTTACTAGTACAGTACCTCCTGCCATCTTTATGTTTCCATTGGCATCTATTCCATCACCACTAGCATCTACATATACATATCCACCAGTAATATTTATTAAACCATTTCCTGATGAACTAAATTTATCATTTTCTGCCATACCTGTTTCTGTTGATATATCATTTCCACCTGCTGCATTTATTCCATCATCACTTGCTACAAGATGTATACTTCCATCATTTATATTTATAGTTGTACTTTCTATACCTTCATAAGATTTAGATATGTTTATAGTTCCTCCATTAATGTCTAATTGAGTATCTGAATGTATACCGTCATCTCCAGAAGCTATTTCAAAAGTACCACCATTTATAATTGCATTGGCATTTGAGTGAATTGAATCATCTTCTGAATCTATATTAAAAGTTCCTCCGTCAATTATTATATTAGTTGTTGCTTTTAAAGCTTTCATACTAGTACTTTCATCTGTTGATGTATTAGTGCTAGTATTTGTATTTGAGTTTGTATCCTGATTATTTGATGGCTGTTTCATATCTTGTGGCATCTCTGGTCTTTCACCCTGTGTTTGTCCATCTGGTAGTTGTGGTGGTTGTCCACCTTGAGTTTGTCCATCAGGTAATGCTGGCGCTTCTCCTTGTGTTTGACCTTCTGGCATAGTTGGTCGTTCACCTTTGTTCATTCCATCTGGCATTGTTGGCTTTTCACCTTTTGTCATGCCATCAGGTCTTTGACCTAAAGATTGATTTGCCTTAGTGCTATTTTCACTTCCTCCACCTGTTTTTATTGTTATATAGCCATCGGCTACAAGTAATTCTGTTTCAGCTTGTATTCCATCTTGCTCTGAATTTATATTTATTTTTCCGCCTTCAATATATATATAACCTTTACTATCATCTGTTGTATTATCAGCTTTCATTCCATCGCCTTTTGAATTTATTGTTATATTTCCATCAGTTACATTTATACAATCCTTACCTTTTATACCATTATTTTTAGCATTTACAATTATATTACCGCTTTGAATTTTTAAATCATCATTACTTGCTATACCATTGTTATAATTTGCATTTACTGTTAGTTTACCACTACCTATTATAGTCATATCATCTTTACTAAATATTGCTGCATTTGGATCATTACTTGATTCATCTTCAAAAACATAAGTTTCTCCATCAGTTATATTATTTTCAGTTCCTTCTGCTAAAGATATTATTGCTTTTTTAGCATTTTTTACATATATAGGAGCACTATTAGAACAGTTAATATCTGCTCCGTTTAAGATAAGGTATACCTTATCCTCTTTTCCTGCATCTATTATTATCTGCCCATCTTCAACTTTTCCACTTACACTATAAGTTCCTGCTTTTGTAATAGTTACTTTATTATTTGAAACTTCTGCCCCTTGACCTTCAATAGTTGTTTCAGTTCCTAGCTTTATATATGTATCTGGATCTGAAACACTTTCATTTTCTAAAGATTCTATGTTAATACTAGTTTTATTTGTATTACTTTGTAATTTTGTATTATCTTCATTTTTTGAACAAGCTGTTACTGTAACACATAGTGATAATGCTGACAGCATGGCTACTAGCTTCTTATTCATAAAAAACCTCCTTAAGTTTTATTCTTCTTAATGATGATATAGTATCATTATTACCTTAAATAAAACTTAAAGAGTACTAAATTTTATACTGTAATTGATTATAGACCTTTAAATTTATTAAAACTTTTATCTAATCTATAGATATTAAAAATTCCTCAACTGATCTTGCTAATTGCTCAAACTCTTCACTTTGTATATTATGACCTACATTATCAAACCTTTTAATAAGTATACTTTGACTACTTAGATTATTTATATAATCTACTATATCTTCATTGCTTAATAAACTATTTTCTAACTTACCTTTTAATATAAGAGATGGACAAGTAATTTTTTTCAAGTCCTCTCTAAAATCAACTTGCTCTGATTCCTCTTCTATCTTTTTTAATACTTCATCACTTATAGAAACAGAATCACAGTGGCAATTATAAATTTCTATAGATTCTTCTGCCCATCCTCTAGACATCTCCTTATGCTGTGGTGGATATTCACTTATTATAATTCCTTTAAGTGTATCTGGATTTAAGACTGAATAACCTAATTCATAAGATACTCCTCTTGATATACCTAAAATACAAAACTCTTTTAAATCCAATTGTTTTATTACTACCTTTATATCTTCTATATGATTTTCTAATGTATATCCAGTATTTGGAGAATCACTTATCCCCCTTCCTCTAAAAGATAATGCTACACACCTTCTATCAGTTATTTTATTTATAAGTTTTATATAATCCTTTGCACATTCGGATAATCCTGGGCATATTAATAGCGGTGTTTTCTTTGAATCTTTTACTCCATTATCTATGTAGTATATATTTACTCCTTTGTTATTAGCAAAACCCTCGATATATTCCATTACCCACACTCCCTTAAAATCTTATACATTTAATAAGTTATCTTGTTTTTATATTATTTATTACTAATACATAATATGTTTAACTAATTACTATTAATTATAATTTTATGATTTTATTTTATTATGATTTTTATAGGTGTTATATTTTCAAATTTATGTAAACGTAAAAAAGCCCTATTTAGGACTTTTTAGAATTTCTATTCATTAATGACTTTAATAACCTTAGCTGTTCCTTGTACTGGATCACTTTCCATAACACCTTCGTTAAATATAACTTCTACTGCCATTCCTAGTTCTAAGTCATTTATATTATAAAGTTTATCATTAGTTTTATTTTGAATTACAGTGTCTTTATTTATATTTACTATTGCCTTTGAATATTTAGTGTCCTCCTCTTTTTTTCCTTCTACATTTATAGTTGAACCTTCATTATCTATGTATATAGAGGTTATATCTCCTCTTATACCTATCATCTCTTCTGCTGAATTTGTTGAAGTACATCCTGCTATTAGTACAACCATAATAGCTAATATTGCAAAAACTTTTTTCATATAATTTCCTCCTTAGTTTATATACTTTATTTTATTTTTTATATTTTAAATTTAATTATACTAACAAACTAAAGAATCACTATGAATAATATCATAGTGATTCTTATAAAATAGTTTCTAATAATCTTTTATTTAGATGAATCCTCATTTTGCTTATTAACTATTAATGAAAAAGGTAATATTCCTGTTACTAAAATAACGAAAGCTTTTTTTACAAATTCACTTTTAGGTGATGGTATTTTTACTTTCATATTTTGTATCTCCTATATATTTTTATATACGCTTTCTTTATATAATTCATATCTAATTATGTTAATATATATGTTATTTAAATATGTCCTATACATAAGTTACTTATAGATTGTTTTTATTTTCTAAGCACTTTTCAGGATTAATATATATAAGTTCCCATTTTCCATCTTTATTTTTTTTATAATCTGCTATTTTTATATCTACGCCATTAGTTAATTGGTAAAAAAGCACATAGTACTCATTTTTATCTTTATCTTTAAAATATGCTTTTCTTTCATAACCATCATCTTTTACAGTAACTTCTCCATCTACTAATGAACACCATCCACCATATTCAATTTCAACAAGAGATTTTGCATCCCATGACCATCCATGATATGGAGCACATAAATAATTTTCGGGTGCATACATCATATCTTTTATTTTATATACTCCATCTTCTTTTTCCAAATAAATATATCCATAATAATATGCAAATACACCTTTTGGTTTATCTGTTCCTTCTATAACTTCTAACTCTACAAAATACTTTATGTCATTAGGTCTATCTTTATCTGGTGGAACTTCATTTAACTTAATCAAGTTTATATGCAATTGATTTTCAAAAGACTTAAAGTATTCTTTATACGATACCTTCTCTTTATATGATTTAGATAAAAAATTATAAGCTAAAGGATATGGTCCTTTAGTATCACCTAATGAGCCACATCCTGTTTGTGTATTATCCATAGGATTTGCAGCTTCTCTTAGTATACTAAAATAATTTATTATAGTATCTTTAGGAGTTTTTAATAATTCTTTGTTAAGCTTAATATCAGATGGATTTTTACCATAATCATCAATACTTATTAAATTTCTTTTAGTATTTAATATAGACATATTTGATGGTCTAAAAAATCTTTCTAAACTATATACATCATCTTCATTATCTACCTTAATATCTTCCTCTATCTTAGGTTCTTCTAAACAACGTCCTCCTAATATAAGATTATCTAGTTTATTTTCCTGTGAATTTATTACTAATGTGCTACTTATTAATATTATTGTTAAAAAACTTGTTAGTCTTCTTTTAAACATAATATACCTCTTTTATATTTTTTTATTAGTAATATGTTTAACAACTTTGCCTATAATATGCTAACTTTAACATTTTATTAATTTAAGATATACTAATTTATCTAATTAATAGTTTATTACTAGTAAGTATTTAGCTATTATCTCCACAACTTAATAGTTACTTATTAAATATACATGATCTAAGTAAAAATATTAATCATATATATTTTTACCTTTCAAACGTTGTATAATTTTATTATTGTAAACTTACCAATATATTAAATAAATATTTATTTTATATAACAAAATAGGGATGTTTAAAATACTTAAATAAGTACTTTAAACATCCCTATCATTTAATTTACACTAGATTACAATAAACTTATTATATCCTTTTTTAATTTTATATAATCACTGCTTCCAAATTCATATTTATGTTTATCTTCTAAAATAAACTCCGCCTTTATACTAGATGGCTTTTGTGATATTAAGTATATTCTATCAGATAAAGTTATAGCTTCTTCTATATCATGCGTTATAAGAATTATAGTTGAGTTAAACTTTTCTCTAACATTAAGTAGCCATTTTTGCATATTAGTTTTTGTTATAGAATCAAGTGCTCCAAAAGGTTCATCAAGTAACATTAAGTCATTGCTATTTATAAACGTTCTTAAAAAATTAGCCCTTTGTTTCATACCACCTGAAAGTTCACTTGGATATTTATCTTCATAACCTTCAAGCCCAAATTCTTTAAAATATGGTCTAACAATTTCTTGTGCATTTTTCTTATTTTCTTTATTTAATATTAAGGGTAAACTTACATTATCTATAATAGTTTTGTATGGTAATAATAAATCTTTTTGTTGCATATAACTTATTTTACCATCTATATAAACATTGCCATTATCCTTTTGAGTAAGATTTGTAATTATGTTAAATATAGTACTTTTACCACTTCCACTTGGGCCTAATATTGTTACTAATTCCCCTTCATTTACTTTTATATTTATATCTTCTAAAACTAACGTATTATTATAACTTTTACTAACATTACTTAAAATTAATTTTTCTTTATTGTGGTAAGAATTCATTTGTATATGCATCACTTGCTTTTAAATCCTTTTCTATTAGATTATATTCCTTTAAGAATTGTGTATAATTGTTCCATACACTATCCTTCATCTCTCCCCAGTATTTAGCATCAGATATATATTCTTTAGCTAAGTATTTTTGACTTTCTATTGCTAAATTTTCATCTATTTCTGGTGCGTGTTTAACTAATATCTTTGCTGCTTCTTCTGGATTTTCAACAGCATAATTATATCCTTTAGATGTTGCATTTAAAAACTTCTTAGCTAACTCTGGATTTTCATTTAATAACTTTTCATTAGATATTATAACTGGAGTATAATAATCTAACCTTTCATCTAAATCTCTAAGTTGTATATAGTTTAAGTCTACTCCCCTTTGTTTAGCTTCTATTCCTGTCCATCCTTCAAATATCCACATCATATCTACATTTTTATTCACTGCTGTAAAGAAATCATCTTCTCCAACATCTAATACTTTTAATTTTGAAAAGTCTTTATTTTCCTTTTTCATAACTGCATCAAGTATAGCATCTTCTGATGGTGATCCCCAACCACCGTAAGTTTTTCCTTCAAAATCTTTAGGTGAAGTTATATTTTTAGATTTAGGTGATGCAAAACCTGAAGTATTATGTTGTATTACTGTTGCTACTGCTTTTATTGGAAGTGGATCTTCACTTGTTTTAGCGTATGTAACCTCTTCTTGATAACTAATACCAAAATCAGCTTTTCCTGTTGCAACTAGTGTTGCAGCCCCTCCTTCTGAAGGCTGTACTATTTTTACATTTAATCCTTCATCTTTAAAATATCCATTTTCAAGTGCAACATATAATCCTGTATGGTTAGTATTTGGTGTCCAATCTAGCACCATAGTTACATCTTGTAAACCTTCACTACTTTTATCCTCTTTTTTAGAACATCCTGAAAGTATACTTAAACTAAGTGTACTTATTAACCCTAATGATACAATTTTTTTTAATTTCATCTCATTCTCCTTATTTATGTTTTATAATTATTTTTTTAGCTATGTTAACAAGTCCTACAAATATTAAGCTAAGTACAACGACTATTATAGTAGATGCAAATACTTTATCTAGTGCATATGCACTTTTTGCTCTTACCATATATACCCCTAGTCCCTTAGTTCCTCCTAACCACTCTGCAACTGTTGCTGCAACTACCATATATGTAACTGATATTTTAATCCCTGAAAATAGTTTATCAATTGACATTGGTAATTTTAAGTGTATAAAAGTTTGTAGTTTGCTACTTTTCATAGTTTTAAATAAGTTTAAATAATCTTTATCTATATTTTCTAATCCATCCACAAAACTTATAAGTATTGGGAAAAAACAAGTTAATGCAACCATTAAAATTTTAGGTAATGCTTCAAAACCAAACCAAATAATTAAAAGTGGCGCTATAGTTATTGTTGGTATAGTTTGAGAAACAACTAATATAGGATATAAGCACTTTCTTATTACACTTACAAAATCCATGATAATTCCTAATGTAAGTGCAACTAATAAAGCTAATATAAATCCTAAAATAGTTTCATACAACGTTACCAATGTATTATCAAATAAGTTTTGATAATCAGTTATAAATACTTTTATTATATCTATTGGTGTTGGAAGTATATATTGTGGAATATCTTTAATTTCAACAACAGCCTGCCAAACTATTATTATAGCTAGAAAAGTTAATATTGGATAAAGAGAGTCTTTAAACTTGTCTGTGATTTTTAAGTTTGTCATTTATTGTTAACCCTCCGAACTTTTCGTCTATCCTAACAGTTGTTATAACTCTTTCACATCCCAGTTCAAAAGGTAGTTTATGTGCTTTTTTTATTATTTCAAATACCTCATCAAATTCCCCTTCTACTGTTGTACTCATAGCACCTATTTCATAATTTAATCCACTATTTTGTATTATTTCTATACATGCATCTACTACTTTATACATTTCCTCTTCACCTTTGTAAGGTCTTAATGGTACTACTGCAATATCTGCTATTATCATATTTTTCCTCCTATCTTTTTTATTTTTATATAAATAAGAATATATCTTATTTTAGCCTCAGTGCATTATTTTATTAGATTTATAATAAATAAAGGAGCTTGTCTCTAAATAGAATTCTAGAAATTCTAAAATATAGAGATAGCTCCTTTATTATAATCATATATAAATTAACAATATAATTAATAATTTCCCTACGTTGGCATTATCCAAATCAGGTTAAGGGTCGAGATATATTATCTCCTCTCAGCAAGCTAGCTCCCCTGCATATTATGTTTTATACTATGATTGTATCAGATATTTTTTTAATATCAACTAATTTTTTACAAATTTATTTATTTTTCATAATATTTGTCATAATAGTTTGAGAATTTAATTTAAATTCTTCAATATCTAATTTCTTTATTGTACATATATTTTCATATACATTTTTTATTTCATCAGGCATGCCGTAAACCCCATTTACCCACTGAATAGCTATTGGACCATCAGTTTCTGCAAGTAATTTATTTACTGGTATTTCTTTTATTATATCTTTAGAGTGCTTTATATATCCTAAATCAACACTTCCTGTAAAATAGCATTTTGCATCTATTAATTTTTTTAGTGTATCTTTATCCCCAGAGTACCAATGTATTATAGTTTGAGGTGATACATTATATTTTTTGATTAGGTTTAGTATTAATTCTTCACAGCCTTTAGTGTGTACATTTATATATTTATTATATTTTTTTGCACACTGTAAGAAGTATTCAAATACTTTTATTTGATACGAATATGTATATTTTTCTTCTACCCAATGAAAATCTAGTCCTATTTCTCCTATTAATGGAGTATTTTTTATATAGTCTTCAAACTTATCTAAGTCTATATTATTTTTTACTCTCCATGGATGTATACCAAATATAGGCACTATATAATCACTTTTTTTAGAAATTTCTATGTTATTTAAATAACTTTCTTCATCCATTGAACATGCTATTGTCATTATCTTATTTAAATTTATACAATTTATTACACTATCTATTTCCTCATCTTTATAAAAGTCTATATGATTATGAAAGTCTATATACATCTTTACCTCGCTTATTATAATTAAACTATATTCTATTATAACATATTAAAATATTTATTTTATATTTACATCCTAACAAATTAATAGCTCTTATTTAACTATTAATACATATAATTACTAAATAACTTGGTATAAAATTTAAAATTTACCATTAAGAAGATATTCTAATAAAATAGAAAGTATTTTAACCTAACATATAGTAACTTTAACTTTTTTTTAATATAAACCCATACGTAGCGAAACAGTACATATGGTTCTATATACTTTATATAAAAGATTAAAGTAGTGTATCTTACTTTTAGAAAATACATTTACAATAATTATATACTATCACTATATATTTTATTATATAATATAATGAATACTTGAAGAGAGCTATTAAATTGAGGAGGTATAATTAATGAAAGTTTTTGCCCATAGAGGTGCTAGTGGTGACTATCCAGAAAATACTATTTTAGCTTTTGATAAAGCTTTAGCTCTTGATGTTTATGGTATTGAACTTGATGTTCACAAATCAAAAGATGGACATTTAGTCGTAATCCACGACGAAGATATTCAAAGAACATTTAAAGGGAAAGGTCTTGTGATGGACTATACTTTATCTGAGCTTAAAAAGTTTAATTGTAGAAAATTTGAGTTTATCGAAAATTTAAACTGTAAAATTCCTACACTAAGAGAAGTATTTGAACTTATAAAAAATACAGATATAATATTAAATATAGAAGCTAAAACAGATTTAATTCACTATAATTTAGAACAAGATGTAATTGATTTAATCAAAGAATATAACTTTGAAGAAAAAGTCTTAATATCAAGCTTTAATCACAAGTGTATAAATATATTTAAAGAATTAGATAATAACTTAAAATACGGTGCTCTTTATGACCACGAAAAAGACTATTTACCTGAAGCTAATGTTGTTGAACATGCTAAGAAATTAGGTGTTTATAGTATAAATATTTCTAAAAATTTAGTTACTAAAGAAATGGTAGACCTTGCACATGAAAATGGACTAAAAGTATTTGTATACACTGTAAATACCCCTATAATAATGAAAAAAATGATTAAATATAATGTAGATGGTGTATTTTCAGATTACCCTGAGCTAATGAATGAAATCATAAAAGAATATTAATTGAGTTTTATTAAGATTCACTTATTTTTGTAAGCTGTAAATTATTATAGTAAGTAAATATATAAATTACCACTTAATATATTAAGATTTGTATTATCATCTACAGTATACTTTGATATATAAGAAAAACTAAATATAAAATAAAGGAGTTATCTTTAAAAACTCCTTTATTTTATATCTAAAAATTTATCATTTATATATCTGATATCCCTAATAGTTTGCAACTTTATCTTCATCGATTATAATTGAATAACCAATTTAATCATTTAGCATACTTACATCTAGTTATTTTATAATTTAAGTTTTAAGATAAATATATAGATGCATAGCCATAATTAAAATTGCAGTTCTTCCATTAATCTGTTATATTCTTTCATTTTATACCCAACAGTATCATGTGTGTGAGAGTCTGAACCTAAAATAGTTTTAACATTATAATCTCTAACAAGTTTTAATAAATAACCATCAATATAAGCCTCATTGCAATATGGCTTTCTATATCCTGATACATTAAAATCTAATTCATAATCTTTAGATTTCACAATCCTTACTATCTCTTCTAACTTTTCATTACCACTATAGTCATATGGATAAATTTTATTATACTTTCTAACTAAATTTAAATGGCCTATTCTTCTTGGCTTATATCTTCCTAAGTCACTATTTACAGCCATTTTAACAGTATCATAGTATTTATAGTAAACGTTTTCTATTGAGCCTAATAAATCAACTAACTCGCCAAACTTTTCTGGACTATAGTCTATTAAATGATATTCATCATTTATTTTTATCATATGCACAGATAATATAGAATCATCTATATATTCACCATACTTATCCAACATTTCTTTTATCTCTTTTTCATATCCTTCTATGTAGTCAACTTCAACACCTATATTTATCTTAATACTATGCTTATATTTTTCCTTAAGCTCTTTTAATTCATTAAAATAAGCTAATAAATGATCTTCACTCATTGCACTATCATTTTCTGGTGAAGGATCCTTGAAATTTTTAGGAAGAGGAAAATGTTCGGTAAAAGTCATTACCATAACTCCAACTTCTATTGCTTTTTTTATATACTGTTCAAATCTATCACTACTCCCATGTGGACAATAAGGTGAATGGATATGTCCATCTCTCATAAAATACCCCCTATACTGCTAAGACTGATTTTTTGACCTTAGCAATTTGATTTAAATTATCATATCTTTTTTAGGCACTTCTAGCATCAATTCTTTACCAATTTGAGTATTATTCTATTGATTTAATGAATCTGCTAGTATTTTATCTTTGTAACTCTCACTCTTAATTATATTACCTATCATGTACTATTATGTTATTATAGCATTTATTTTTTGTTTATTGAAATTTAAGATATTAAATTTCAATATAAAATGTTAAATTATGTATTTATTTTATATACTTCCATATAATAAATTGTGAAAACATATATATAAGAACAATTTATGTGATTTCTAAAAAATTATACCTCTTAGGAAGTATTATCTTAATAAAAGGAGTAAAATATATGGAAAATAGTAACAAATACCAATTAACTTGCGCTCATTGTGGTGAATTTATTTCTATTAATAATATACCAACTAACGAAAATATTGTAAACGATTCTTCAGTTGGAGAAATTAAAATTAGTAATGTATATACTGGTTACGGTACAACTGGTTGCTATAATTCTATGGATATTGAGTTAACTTGTCCTCGTTGTCATTATACATTTAAAGCTACTGTAAGTAAAAATTCTAATCTATAAAGAAATAGTGAGTATATAAAATTTACTCACTATTTTTTCATTAATTTTTATATCTCCTAAAATATTTTTACATAACTTTTAACTTTTTTAAAATTATATTCATTTCCTTTTTCTTTAAGATGTACACATCTATTTATATTAACTTCATCTTTTACTAGCATTGTAGCAAAAGACAAGCAGCTTTGATATCCACACTTTTTACAATCTAACTTAGGTAAATATTTATAAATTTCTATTGGATCTACCTCGTTATTTTCATATAAATCCTTTTTGTTCTCTAAAAACATATTACAGTCCCCCATTATCCACAATTAAACTCTCTTCTCTTAAATTATATCATATTCACAGGTACTATTTAATTGAAAAATTCATTTTCATTAAGTAACCTGTCCACCATGGTAAATCTACATTTTATTTCATTATAGAACCTATTTTATCTATAAAGTTTATTCTATAGATTTATATTTAATATATCTTTTACTATTTCAGCTGCAATAGTAAGTCCTCCAGAGGATGATATAAATGATATGCTTCCCGGGAGTATTCTATGTCCATTAGTTATTTTTTCTTTAACTTCTAATGGATGCTCAGTTGAAAATACTACTTTTAAATGTTCTATATTTCTATCTCTTAATTCTTTTCTAATCACTTTTGCTAGTGGGCATGTATGAGTTTTTTATATATCGCTTACTTCTATTTTTGTAGGATCCAATTTGTTTCCCATTCCCATAGAGCTTATTATTGGTATATTTCTTTCGCTATGTTTAAGAATAATGTTGAAAAAGTAGTATACTAACAAAAACAAAGAGGACTAATTTAAGCCCTCTTTTCTATCCGATATAATTTATATGTAAATGTAATTAATTTTTGCTATTTTTATTCTTGTTTAATAAGAAGAAAGTTACAATTAAAAGGATATTTATAACCAATACTATTATACTACCTTCAATTTTGTAAATTCCACCTGATAAAAGTATGTTTCCCTTAAATATACTATTAAGTAAATTAGGATAATCACTAGCCAAAGAAACTCCCCCAAGTATAATGCAACCTATTGTATTCCACACAAAGTGAACAATTATAGGTGCTAACAATGTGCCTGTATACTCTAACAAAAGAATTACAAATATACTCATTGTTATAATGTTAAGAACAGGAATAATCCCTGCTTCAAAAGCCCCTCCATGCATAGCCGTAAATAATATAGTAGTTAAAAATCCTGAAATAATTGCATTGTAGTTCTTCTTGAACAACTGATATAAATAACCTCTTATTAATAATTCTTGCATTACTACATTTAGTAGTGAAGACAGCATCCAGATAAGAATGTATTCTACTTTATTTTCACCTTGTATTACCATGATTCCAGTAAGCATCAATATGACAACAACACTACCTAACCATAAAAATCCTGTTACAATTCCTATAAAAAAATTCTTGTAAAAATCATTGAATATTGGGACTTTTATATTTCTCTTTTCTAATACAAATACGAAAACTAAAGTAAATACTATTATAGTTAACAAAGGAGTGAATTCCCACCCTAATCTTAGAATTGCTGGATTATCTGTTGGAATATCGGGCGTAAAACCTACTAACACTGCCCACCCAACAAAGAATAAAATAGTTTTTGAAATTGTTATAAATAACTTCCTCATTAAATATCCCCCTGTATATATAACATTTTTTATAAACTCTACAATTGATAATATAACAAATATAATTTATATATACAATGGCTTTCTATTTTTAAAATCTTCGATTTTAGTATTTGAATAAGATGTATGAGATTGAACAAATAATCTCTTACACTTCATAGAATCTTTGTCTGTTTTAAATAATTCAATCCATTTAAACCAGTACATATAGTTGTTCAAATATTTGGTTGCAACCCCATTAAATCTATCCATCCATTTTTTTAATCTACTATGATAAGAATTTATATGTTGAATATGATAGATACCTTTTTTAAACTTTCCAGTTTCTATTTTTTGTATATCTACGTCAAAGTTACTATCTAAACGAATATAACTTTTATGAGAATCTATACACAATGTTGATTTTTCTTCTATTCTATCTTTAAATAATCGCTCTACATCTTTATATTTCATTCTTCCATTGCAAATCAACTCTGAAATTATATTTCCGTTTCTATCTAAAGCACACATTACTGCAACTTGATTTTTTGATATACCTCTCTTTTTGGGTTCTTCATCAATAGATTTTTTACTGTTAGGACCTCTTTTATTAGATTTTCTAGGCATAGTAAATAGTGCATTCTTACTATGATTACCTTTATACGATAATCTAAAAAATGTTTCATCTGCTTCAACAAGACCTGATACATGACCTGTTCCTATATATAATCTTAATGCATCTAAAATTTTATGTCTCCAAGAAAATGAAGTTGGTACAGTTATTTCAACTATTTCAGCACATTTTCGAATAGAATACCCAGCGACCATACATTTGATATATTCTAACCACTTTGAGAAATCTTTTTTGGAGTGATAGCAAGGAGAGAACGTAAAGTCAGTAAATGTTTTATTACATGATTTACACATATATCTTTGCTTACCTTTATATTTTCCATTTCTTGAGACTTCATTGCTTTTACAATGAGGACATACTTTGCCTGATGCAAACCTATTCTCTTTAATATCCTCTTTAATTTGAGTTGTTAAAGAACCTATAATTAACTTTTCTTCTAAAAAATTAAATACTTTTTGTTGTTCATTTTTATCTAAAGTCAATAAATACTTTATTATAGAATTTGCATTCATCCAATTAAATCCTCCGAAATTTTAATATATCTATATTATACCCTACATATCATAATACTATATCAAAAATCAACAACTTTCTTAAACATAGCGATTTCTTTTTATACATTCTTGTACTAAATGTATTTTTGATGAGACCATATCTATTGCATCAGCTACATAGTCATATTTATTATTAAATATTTCATCACTAGTTTCATGATTAAATGTTGCTTTTATTGCATTTATATTTAAGTTATTATTTATATCTAATAATCTTTCTTTTACTACTTCTACTTTATTTTTTCCTAAAGTAGAAGTAAGTCCTGGTAATTGTCTGTTTATATCTGTTACTTCTACTTTTGCATAATCTACTATGGTTATATTTCCTACACCTGCTCTTACTAATGCTTCTGCACAAAAGCTACCTACACCACCAACTCCATTAACTAATACATGAGAATTTTGAAGTTTCTTAATTCCATCTTCTCCAAGTATTAAAGCTGTTCTTGTTGTAAATTTATTTTCCATATGTAATCTCCTTTTTATTTATATATAACTTATTATTTACAGAACATTTTTACTATATTACATTTATAAAGTTAACTTTTATAATTGAACTTTTGAATAATTACAATATTTATTATTGACTTATTTAATTATTAATAATATAATGTTATAGATTTTATAAAAAATAATTATCATAAATTATAATTTAAACTAAATATTCCTGTGTAAGCTTATCTTATACAAGTGTTGAACACCCACTTAAAAAACCTACAAGTGGGTGTTTTTTATTATAATTTAAATTTTTTCTTAAGGAGGTACTAAATGATAACTAACACATTATCAAACTACAAAAAAGACAAGGATTTTTACAGGCGATTATTTATAATAGCTCTGCCAATAGTAATCCAAAACCTAATAACATCATCACTTAACATGCTTGATACCATGATGATAGGTAAAGTTGGAGAATTAGAACTTGCATCAGTAGGTATAGCAAACCAATATTATTTCTTATATTCACTTCTTGCCAATTCTATACCAATAGGTTCTGGAGTTTTAATAGCTCAACTATGGGGTAAGAAAGATACCCTTAATATAAAAAGGACTTTATCTAGATCATTATTTTATAATATAATTTTAACTCTTGGATTTATGATTTTAGGACTTTCACTACCAGGCAAAATAATGTCAATATTTAGTAATGACCCTGCTGTTATTAATATCGGTATTGATTATTTAAAAATAGTTGTAATCAGTTATTTATTTACTTCAATTACATTTACTTTTGCTTCTGGTCTTAGAAGTATAGGTAATACTAAACTTCCTATGTGGGGAAGCTTTATCGGACTTATAGTTAATGGAGTTTTAAATGCTATATTAATATTTGGTTTATTTGGTGCTCCTAAGATGGGCATAAAAGGTGCAGCTCTTGCTACTTTAATAGCTAGAATAGTTGAATTTATAATAGTTGTTGGTGCAGTTTATCTTAAAGTTGATGTATTAAAACTAAGATTTAAAGATATGTTAGAATTATCTAAATCATTATCTGAAACACTTAATAAAGTTACTTTACCTATATTTTTAAATGAGTCTTGCTGGGCATTTGGTAATATAACTTACACTGCAATATATGCAAGCATAGGTACTAGTGCTGCTGCATCTATTCAAATATGTTCTACTATAATGAATTTATTTATGATAGTTGCGTTTGGTCTTGCTAATGCTGGTGTTGTTATAATAGGTAATGAAATAGGTGCAAATAGAGAGGATGAGGCAATCTCAGCTTCTAAAAAGATATCATCACTATCGGTCAAAATTTCTATAGTACTTGCTATAGTACTTGCACTTTTAGCTAAACCTATAGTTTCATTCTTTAATGTATCAGCTGAAGTTAAAATGGCAGCACAGTATATCTTATATATTTATGCACTTGTTATAGTGTTTAAAGTTTATAATGCTGTTATGATAGTTGGTATATTAAGAGGTGGTGGAGATACTACTTATGGTTCTATATTACAAGGACTTACTTTATGGTTAATAGGTATACCACTAGCTGCTTTTGCTACTTTTGTTCTTAAGTTACCTGTATATTTTGTAGTTATGTTCGCTACAGTTGAAGAAATTATAAAACTTTTACTTATGATGAGAAGATTTAAATCATTTAAATGGATTAAGAATATGGTTAATGATGAACAAAATGAAGTTTTAGCTTAATTTAACACTGTCGGTTTTCCTTACACCTTATATAAAATAAATAGCTAATAGGATTAAGTAAAATTCTTAATCCTATTAGCTATTTTTCTATACTATCAAAATATTCATTATTATATATAACAGCAGGATCATTTGGCTTTATAGAAGCTGCTTTATCATTATACTCTTTTGATTTTTTTATATCTCCAATTCTAAAATAACATAAACAAAGTTGTATATATGGAATAAAGTTGTAACAATCTAATAATATAAATCCACCTGAAGATTCATTTATTTTTCTAGTTAACGCTAATTCATACCAGAATATAGCTTGATTATATTGTTCTCTATCTAAAAAACATTTTCCTATATCACAACATATTTCAGCTCTTGGTTCATCAAATTCAAAACTTCTAAAACAAGCATTAAGTGCTTTTTTACTCTCACCAATAGCATAATAACAATACGATAAATCCTGGCATGCATTTATACAGTTTTCTACCCATCCTTTACCTGAATCTAAGAAATTATTGAAAGTATTTATTGCATCTTCATATCTTTTATTATAATAAAGTTCTCTTGCATAGTAAAATTGTTGTCTTGGATCTAACTCTTTTCCATTAGCTATCATATTTTCAAATATTCTTAAATTTCTTTTGGGATCATTATTCTTTAACTTTTTATGAGATATTGCCGCATCAGAGTATATTATATTTCCTTCTAAAGGTATTACCTCATGAATTTCCCCTATCCATCTAAATTTTTTACTTCTTTTAAAGATACGTTCTCTATAATATGAAAAAGTAACATTTCCGTCACTATCAAATGATGTATTATATTTCATCATTACCATATCTATAGATTTATCCATGTTCATTTTTAGTTCTTTTATTTTTTCTTTATCTTTATCTAAAATTATATCATCTGCATCTAACCACATAATATAGTCTTTTGTAGCTTTAGAAAATGCATAATTTCTTGCTGCTGCAAAATCCTCTATCCACTTAAAATAATATAAATTTTTAGTATATTTTTTTACAATATCTCTTGTTTTATCTTCTGAACCTGTATCAACAACTATTATTTCATCAAATATATCACTTACACATTCTAAGCAACGTCCAATTACATCCTCTTCATTTTTGACAATCATACAAAGGCTTAAAGTATTAATATATATCTCCTCCATTTTAGCATATTATATAAATTCTATTTATTATATGCTAAGTCATTTATTTTCGCCTATATCATTTAGCTTTTTTGAATTTTTTAAAGTAATTTTCTATTATTTGATTTATAATGTTGACAATTTATAATTTCTCCACTTTTTTATATTACTCTTTCGTTTATACCTTACTTAGCAAATAATCCTTTTTAGAGTTTATAAATTTAAGTTTTAATATATCTATAAATAAGATAAATCATAAGTCCTTTGTATATAAACTAATAATAAAATAGAGGAATTAAATATGAAAATTTATTCCTCTATTTATATAGTATTACGCATTATATTTAACATTGAGTATATTATTTAAGCTATAACATTAATTCCAAGTTCTTCATAAGTTTTTAGCTTTTCTAAGTTTCTTTCATTTTCTTCTTCTTTTAAATGAATACATTTATTTATACTAGTCTCACCTTTTACAAATTTTGTAGCAAAGGCTAAACAAGTTTCACATCCACATTTTTTACAATTTAATTTTGGTAAATATGTATAAATCTCTATTGGACTTGGAAGCTTTCTAATTTCATAGTTAGGAGTTATTTTATCTCTATTTTTATCTACCTCATTTATTAAATCCTTTAAATAGTCCAAAACTTCAAATGCTTCTGTTTCATTTAATAATTTTGCAACATTTATACTATCTTCAAATATAGTTATAATTATCTGCTCCTTATTAAACACAAAAGTATTTGCTTTTTTATTATATATTCCTGTTTTTATATATGAGTTTAAATAAGGGAATATATCACTTATATTTTTATTTAAATTAGACATTATTCTTATTCTTTTTGAATCTGTTGTACATGGTTGAATAAAACTTAAATCAATACTTTCTAAATACAAACTAATTCCCCCTTAACTATTTTGTATATCATTTAATGCAAAAACTAACTTATCTATATCATTAAATTCATTAAAGTATCCAATACCAATTCTTACTGTACCTACATCTTTTGTTCCTATAAGTTCATGTGCATTTGGAGAACAGTGAAGACCTGCTCTTAGCATTATATTATATTTCATATCAAGATTATAAACTACTTTTTCTGCATTTATATTACCTATATTAAAAGATATAACTCCAACAATATCATTTTCATTTTGTGGACCGTAAATTTTGATATTTTTTACTTCTTTTAACCTTTTTAGCGCATAGGAAGTTAACTCTTTTTCTTTCTTATGTATTTTTTCTATGGTTTCACTATTTATAAATTTTATAGCTTCTCTCAGTCCTACTATACCACTTACATTTAAAGTTCCTGATTCTAATTTATTAGGATAATAATTAGGCTGATATTCATATTTTGAATCTCCACCTGTTCCGCCTACTTTAAGTGGATTTATATCATAATCACAATTTACTATAAGCCCCCCTGTTCCCATAGGACCAAATAAACTTTTATGTCCTGTAAATGCTAGTAAGTCTATATTATTTTCTTTTATATTTATATCTAAAACTCCTGCTGTTTGAGCTGTATCAACTAAAAATAATATATTATTTTTTTTTGCTATTTCTCCTATTTCCTTAATAGGTTGTATAGTTCCTAATACATTTGATGCATGAGTAAATACTATAAGCTTTGTATTTTCTTTTATGCTATATCTAACATCAATTGGATTTGTATACCCATATTCATCTGCTCTTACCTTAGTTATTTCTATATTTCTTTCTTTTTCTAATGTTTTTAAACATCTCCATACTGCATTATGCTCTAAGCTGCTTGTAACTACATGGTCATGCTCTTTAAGAATTCCTCTTAGTGCTAAGTTTATAGATTCTGTAATATTTGATGTAAATATTACATTTTTAGGATTTTTAAAATTAAATAATTCCCCTATTAATTTTCTTGTTTCATATACTAAAAAATCTGATTTCATTGCCATTTTATAGGACCCTCTTCCTGAACTAGTCCCGTTATTTATCATAAATTCATATATAGATTTTGCTACTTGATTAGGTTTTGGATATGATGTTGCTGCATTATCTAAATAAATCCCCATTTAATCGCCCCTTAATTTTTAAATTTTCCTTAATTTAATTATATCACAAAAATAAGCTACTCTAATTAAGTAGCTTATTTTTAATACGATTCATTATTTTAATTTATAATTATATACTTTTAAAATTAATTTAGTTTAAGATATATTCTAACTCTATCTCTTCGTTTGATTTTAATTTTCTATAAGATTAAAATACATTTCTCCTTTTCCATAAATAATTATAGTATCTCCTTCTAGTAAATTTCCTACTGTCAATAAAGAAACATTCTCTTTTCCTTTACTTTCAACCTCTTCAGAATTAAATCTCTTAGAAAATCTCTCAATATTATTTTTATCGATAATATAAACATAAGACACAACATTAGGAGTGATTAATGAAAATTCATACTTACCTGGCTTTAGCTTTCCATTTTTTTCACTTACTAAATATTGTCCTTGTGGAAATATATTTGTATAATTAAGTGGCTGAAGTGCTGTTGCTGTATTACTTGAAGTAAATATAATCATTAATAATAAAATAATAGAAAATACTTTTTTCATATAACTTAACTCTCCTTTAAGATTAGTCTTATATATTTTGCTTATAAGTTATATTAAATATGCTTAAAAATAAATTTTTTCAATTTACTTAAATCACATTTTAAAAGTACTTAAAATTATTTAATACTAATCCCCATTAGTTTACTTAAATCTAGTGCCTGATTTGCTGAAAAAGTTCCTCCATAAACATCTTTTAATCTTACTTCTATGCCATCTATATCACTATTTGTAAAATCTACATTATTTAAAGATGTTCCAGTAAATACTGATTTAGTTAAATTATTAGAATCTAATAATAGCGTTTCATTTTTTATCTCTTGGAAAACTGCAAAACTAAAATCTGAATTTTCAATACTTACACCTGAGAACTTTGAAAAAGCAAAATTTGAGTATCTTCCTAAACAGTTTTTAAATACTACACTTTTTAAAGTAGAATCATTAAAATTACATCCTGTTAATTTACAATTTATAAACTCTACTCTATATAAGCTACTATATGGAAAGTTTATATTTGACAAGTCACAGTTTTCAAATATAATATCTGTCATATCTATTCTTCTAAAATCACAATATTCAAAGACTACATTTTTAAATATACATGAATTTAAACTTACAGATAAATTTTCAATTCCATCTATTGTAGTATTTTCTATTAAAGCTTCTTCTAATTTTTCATAATCTAATATTTCATTTATTGCATCATCACAATTATTTAAACTAATTGGCATTTTAGGCTTTTGTATTTTTATTTTTCTTATCATATAATTGTTGTCCATTCTTATATTTTAACAACTGTAAAAATCTATTCTCTGCTAATTTTTCATCTAAGGTTACATAATTTTAATACGGCTGCATCATTATAATACTATTTATTTACAAGTTCTTCAATAAATTTATAAATCTAATAATTTAAGTTTATGTTTTAATTATAATATATTACTTTACTTTAACTCCATATATAGTTCCATTTCTAGTTGCAACTACTAATACATTGTTAAAAACCGCAGGTGAACTTTCAATGTTTCCATTTAATAATACACTACTTTTTATATTCCCTTCTTTGCCATCTATTAAATGTAAGTATCCAGCACTATCACCTTGAATAATATATCCATTTCCATCCTTATCGTAAATATCAACAGGAGATGACCACATATAGTTATCAAATAATTTCTCCCATATTATTTCTCCATTTTCCTTATTTAAAGCAAACATGCCACCTTTGTTAAATCCATTGTATCTAGCTAAGGAAAATATGGCCATATTATCTATATTATTTTTTCCTACTACATTTGTTGCCATAAGTCCTCCATTAACTGCACTCTTACCAATTAATGATTCACATTCAAACTCTTTTTCCCAAATTACTTCACCTGTAAGTCCATCTATTTTCTTTATTTTACTAACTCCTCTTGTTCCTTGATGATCAACTTCATTACCACAGTATACATAAGGTTTATCATTTTCAATATCAATAGTAAGAGTTGCATCAATATCATCAAATCCATTTATAGACCATACTGGTTTTAAATTATTCAAATCAACGCATTGAATAACTCCACCATTATCTGCAAAATAAGCTAAATTTGCATATGTAGCCACTGAATTTTCTATTCCTATCCTTCCCCTACTAAAAGATGATGAAAAATTATATCTATTTATCTTTGGATCTATACTTATAGTATTATTATTTTTATCATAATTTGTATTTAGCTTAATATTATATAACAGTCCATTTTCTCCTCCAACTACTACACTATCAGTAGCTGTATTTACAATAGCTGATGAATCAAATGCTGGCCACCCTCTACTTGCATATTTATCACTTCCATTTAGTTCATATAACTTACATCCATCGATTAAACTATATATATTAAATCCAACTACTCCACTTTCATTTATTCCCTCTCCAACATATAATAGTGGAATTCCTCTAGGGTCAATACTTAAACTTCCTTTAATAGGATTTCCAACCTTTATTTTATCTCTTGTAGTCTTACCAGAGTTTAACTCTAAAAAGTATATATTTCCATCAAGACTTCCATATATAACTTCTGTAAAATCTTCTTTACCTTTAAATTCATCATATATATTCATGCTTTCTCTCAATTCTTTTGGCCACTTAACTATAGCTGGTTGGCCAGTCCATCCAGCTCCTCCCCCCCAAGAACTAGATGCTGTCCTAAATTCCCATAAAATTTCAAGCTCTTTATCATTTAAATCTGCATATCCAAAAGAAGGTGAGTTTCTAAGTGAATTTCCTCTAAATGTAAATATACCTTCCATATCTGAATATTTATTTTGAAATACTATTTCATTATCATGCTCAAACTCAAGTGTTGTTTTATATGACAATATGTCATCTTCTATGTATGATGTTTTAACTGAGGCTAAAACTTTTTCCTCCTCTACTTCTTTGACTTTTACCTCTTCTTTAACATTATTCTTTGTAGTTATCTTTGTACAACCTGTAATCCCTATACTTAAACTTAAACTTAAAATAAAACTCAAGTAACCCCTTTTCTTTTTGTTTATAGTCATAATCCCCCTCCGATATTTATTTACCTTTTTTTTATATATTAGACACTAAGTTTTTTTATCCCTTTTTATTTATATTGTAATAAAAAATAAATATATATAATAATTAACTACTTATTTGTCATTCTTTATTTTTTATAATTAATATATTAACTAACATAATATATTAATTTTCTCATATTAACCTTAGTATTATATAGGTAGCATATTTTATAAAGTTTGTTTACAATTATATTATTAATTAAATATTAAGATTGGAGAAATAGCATGCATTCAAAAAAAATTCCTATTATTAATAGCTCTAAAAATAAAAAGAAATTACCTAACTTTATATGGGCGATAATATTATCATTAATATTTATGTACGGTGGCTCACTTATGGGTTCACTGGCAACAGTTCCTTTGTTTTTAGCTTTAAGAAATATTCCTTTATTTTTCAATAACAAAGATTTATTATCATTATTAATTACTTTATTTTCATTTGCATTTATCTCATTACTAGTATTCTTTAGAGTAAAGGTAATAGAAAAAAGAAGTTTCTCATCTATTGGATTTAATAAAAATAATTGGCTAAAAAAATATTCACTTGGTTTTTTAATAGGTTTAGCTATGATGAGTATTATAGTGTTGATACTTTTACCCTTTGGATATATAACTATAGAGAAAAATCCAATTCAGCCTGTTGGAGTATCTGCTATAGCTAGTGTTTTAGTTATTTTATTTGGATGGATTATACAAGGTGCTACAGAAGAAATTGTAACAAGAGGATGGCTTCTAAATGTTTTAAGTACTAAGTACAATATAGGAGTTGGATTATTAATATCATCTACTCTATTTGGGCTTATGCATTTAACTAATCCTAATGTAAATTACATAGCTGTTATAAATATTATACTTGTTGGACTTTTTTACGGTCTTTATGTTATAAAGACTAATGATTTATGGGCTGTTTGTGGTATGCATAGTGCTTGGAACTTTGCTCAAGGAAATATATTTGGATTTAAAGTTAGTGGTTTAGATGTTTCTGTTGGAAGTTTAATAGATTTAAATTTAGTTGGAAGTGATTTTGTTACTGGTGGAATATTTGGTCCTGAGGCTGGAATTACAGCTACATTTATATTATTAGCATCCATTGGAATATTATTATTTATTGATAAAAAAAGATATTTTTCAAATAAACCTTTAAAATCATAAAATTTTTAATAAATTATATTTTAGTATTTTATATGCTGTATTTTACAAATGCTTTTTAGTATAATAAGTTTCATAACTAAAAACATATTTAAGTTATATGGGAGGAAGTCATTTTGTATAAAATCAATATTGAAAATACTATAATAAATTACTCTATAAATAAAAAATCAAATATAAAAAATATAACAATAAAAGTAAAGTACCCAAATACTGTAACTATTGTTTCACCTAAATCTGTTAATGATGAATTTATACATGATTTAGTTGAATCTAAAAGTAGATGGATTTTAAATAAACTAAATGAGTTTAAAAATAAAGAATCTGAGAATCCTCATATTTTACTTGTAGACGGAGATAAAATTCCCTATCTTGGTAATTACTATACGTTAAATGTGTATAAGGAAAAAAGCATAATAAAATGTTCCCTAATTTTTAAGGAAGATAAATTTATAGCTAAGATTCCTTATAATATATCTAGTAATGATCAATATATTAAATTAAGAGAGCTTCTTGTAAATTGGTATCTAACTGAAGGAGGCAAATTAATAAAAGAAAGGATATCTATATATTCTAAAAAACTAAACCTATATCCTGAGTCTATAACTTTAAAAGAACAAAAAACTTCTTGGGGTACTTGCTCATCTATCGGAAATATATATATAAATTGGAAAATACTCTTAGCTCCTTTAGATATTATAGATTACGTTTTAGTACATGAACTATGTCATCTTAAACATATGAATCATTCAAAAGAATATTGGGCTCTAGTAGGTACTATATTCCCAAACTATAAGGCTAAAAGAAATTATCTTAAAGAGAATAGCTTAAAACTTAATATATAATAATTAATATAATCATTTTTTCCATTTACTAATATAATGTATTGTAAAATGGTGGGGTGATTTTTTGAAAAAACTTAATAAATATCATTTAGTTACTATTATTTTATCCTATGTGTATATAGTTTTAACTAGATATAATATGTTATCTGATTTTTATAATGGACTTTATCTAACACTACTATTTTTATTTATATTTATTATATTATTAAATCATGATCATAACATTTAAAAAGTCTAGACAATAATTCTAGACTTTTTAAATATCATAACTATTTAATTCTTCTTCGCAAAATGCAACCTCTTTGATTGCCTTAATGACTCCATCATCATCATTAGTTTCAGCTATAAACCTTGCATTTTTTTTAACCTCTTCTTCAGCATTTTCCATAGCATAACTATAATAAGCGCTACTCATCATTTCTAAATCATTCATATGATCTCCAAATACCATAGTCTCATTATATCCTACATTAAATCTTTTCTGAAGTATATTTATTCCTTGTTTTTTAGTTCCACCTAACTTACATATATCAAAACAAGTACTTCCTGATTTAGTTATCATAAGCTTATCATTTAATTCACTTAAAGCTTCTAACGCTCTATTTATAATCTTTTCATTACCAAAAGTAGTTATTTTTAATATTTTATCCTCTACTTTTGTAATATCTCTAACATACTTTACCTTAAGTTTCCACTTTTTACCTACTATACATGGTATTATACTCTCACTATATACAGTGTCTTTAGAACAATATATAGTATTATATTTGGCTTTTTTTCTTATTATTTTAGCTACTTTATATACCATATTATGTTCTATATAATTTTCAAATATAACTTCATCTTTATAAGTTATATAGTTCCCATTATTTGATGCATATACTATATCTTCTTCAACATCTTTAAATATTTCCTTAAGAGAAAATATCTCTCTTCCACTTATTGCTACAAATACTATCCCTTTGTCATTAAGTTTTTTTAAAACACCATATAGACTTGGACTTAATTGTTTATTTGAATTAAGTAATGTTCCATCCATATCCGATGCTATTAATTTTATCATAATACATACCCCTTAGTATCTAATTTATACATATAGTTTATCATAAATTTAATTATAATTTAAGTATTTATTAAATTCATCAAATTTCAATTTAAATTTAGGTATACCTATATAATATGGAGCTATTTCATATAATCCAAAATATATAACTATACCATCTTCATCTATATAAAAAGGTTGATTTTCACTAATTCCTTTAAATCCCTCGTCACCTTTAAAGTAATTCTCTGGATTATTATTTATTTCTTCTTTTATAAAGTTGTTAACTATTTCCTCATAGTCAACTCCTGGTTTAAACATATCCTTTAATGTCAATCTATCTCCTGTTAGTAAATTATAGTTATAAGCATCTAAATATGTCATACCATGAGCGCCACCAGTGAATTCATATTTTGTCATTACTATACTTATAATATTATTTCTGTCATAGGTTACCTCATTATTTATATAAACTTCATATTGATATTTGACATAGTCTTCATCAGATTTTGACAATTTTTCTGTATATAGCTTCTTATACGCTATAGCTTGTTTTTTTACACTATTTTTAAATTCCATAACATCTTCACATATTTCGTTATTTATATTAATAATTATCTCTCTATCATACATATCATGATATACATATTTATCATATAGTTTTAAGACTGGATAAGTTATATTGTATTTAAAAAACTCACTAGTTTTACATATATTTACTTGCGCTACATAAGAATAATTTGCTCGACTGTCCAAAATATCACCCCATTTTACAATCAATTTGTTTATTTATATTAATCATTTACAATATTTATAACTTTCTCCATACAAAATCAAGTTGTCAATTTTCTAGATTTATAAAGGTTAAATTACTAGCTATAATTATAAGACTGAATAAGAATAAATATTTAATCTATTAAAATAAAGAGTCCTTCTTAATAAATAGAAAATTCTCTTTAATTATTTATATTAACCTTCTTTAAATCTAAATGTTAAATTATTTTTAAGTTTATATAACATATTAACCTATAATAATAGATTAATATTTATTTTTCTTCATTTTTGTAACATTTTTTTACACAAAAGAATATATATAAGTATAGTTAATCTTATAAATATTAACTATTATATATATTCTTTTAAAGGAGGAAACTATTTTGGCTTCTTATACTCAAAAATCTAATAAACATTTTAATGATTGTTGTAAATGCAATGATCATCGCGATAACTGTTGTAAGTGCAACAATCATTGTGATGATCATTGCGATAACCGTTGTAAATGCTGTGTAGGTCCTAAAGGTGCTACTGGTCCTCAAGGTCCTGTTGGTCCTCAAGGTCCTGTTGGTCCTCAAGGCCCTGCTGGCGCTCAAGGTGCTACTGGTCCTCAAGGTCCTGCTGGTGCTCAAGGTGCTACTGGTCCTCAAGGTCCTGCTGGTGCTCAAGGTCCTGCTGGCGCTCAAGGTGCTACTGGTCCTCAAGGTCCTGCTGGTCCTCAAGGTCCTGCTGGCGCTCAAGGTCCTGCTGGTGCTCAAGGTGCTACTGGTCCTCAAGGTCCTGCTGGTGCTACAGGCCCTCAAGGCCCTGTTGGTCCTCAAGGTCCTGTTGGTGCTACTGGTCCTACTGGTCCTACTGGCCCAAATGTAGTTGCTGACAGTGCTGATATATACAGAGTAACTAATACAACAGCTCTAAGCCAAGGCAATACTATACCATTTGATGCTAGCTTTATTAATAGTACTTCTGGTGCTATAACATTTACTAATGGAAATAGCACTATAAACTTAGGTGCTAATATGACATTCTTCGTTAGATTTACAGCAACATCAGAAACAGGTATTCCTTATGCTATAGGATTAAGACTTAATGGATTAAGAATAAACGGTTCTATTGCATCTGCTCAAGTAGCTGATACTTCAATAAGTAATGGAGCAATATTTAGAACTGGTGCAAATGGTGGACAATTAGATTTATTCGTATTCTTTGCAAATCAAACAATATCACTTATAGGATTTGAAACTAGCTTACAAATAATAAGATTAGCATAATCTAGAGTATATAAATTTTAGAATATAAAAATTAAGGGAGCATATATGTGCTCCCTTCAGAGCGTAGACAAAGTCTACGCTCTTTTATTTTTGTCAATACTCTTTATGA
>ERZ1673737.772-NODE-772-length-36332-cov-7.826777_pt1 | contig 36332 bp, 33 predicted proteins | sample MGYA00580211_ERZ1673737 | MGnify/ENA primary metagenome ERZ1673737 (study PRJEB41218, sample SAMN15661789) | gut metagenome | host: Homo sapiens | place: Canada: London | collected 2015-08-20/2019-03-30 | study: EMG produced TPA metagenomics assembly of... | reverse complement strand
GCTGACTTGTAATCAGCAGGTTGTAGGTTCGATTCCTATCACCAGCTCCAATAAAACTCTTAGATTATTCTAAGAGTTTTTTATTTTATAAAATAGTATACAAAAGAAATAAATTCATACATTACAAAAATGATATTAACTTTAAACTTTGGATATAAAATTTAATATAGAGTATTAAGAATGTCGAAATTAAACTTAAATATGATTATAAACCTATATAACTTTATAAATAAAAAAATAGAAGAAAAATATTAAGAGTATTTTTCTTCTATTACTGTTTACTTTCCCATCTTAAGTCTTTTCCGATAAACTTAACCATTTTAAATCTATCAAATATTCTTGAGAATATCCTTTGTGCATAATTAGAACCTAATTGCATAGGAGATAAGTTTGTTGATATAATAGTTTTCTTACCAGATAAAAGTCTAGTATTTAATATATTAAATAATTCACTATTAGTGAATGAGTTTGTAAGTTCAGTTCCTAAGTCATCAATAATTAATAAATCACAGTCAAATAAATTTTCGTAGTTTTCCTTAGAAATATGACTATCTGCATTTTTAAATTTATAGTCTTCTATTATTTCAAACATTTTAAATGCAGTTTGATATATAACTAGATGCCCTTTATCTAAAAGAGATTTTGCAATACAGTTACACATGAAAGTTTTTCCAAGTCCTGTATCACCATAGAACAATAAGTTCTCTCCGTTATCTTTATCAAAATCTAATATAAATGACTCACATATAGATACTATTTGAAGCATATTTTGTTGTGGTGATATATTAGATTCTGGATCTTTTTCAGAAGAAAATATACTTGTATCTAGAGTAGTGAAATTTTCTTTTTCAAGCATCCTAGATATATTAGACATTTTGTATGCTTCATTTATTATTTCTTGTTTTAAACAATTGCACTTATGTCCATTATCTAAGAATCCTTTATCTTTGCATATATTACAATCATGTTGGATTTCAAGATATCCATTTGGAACTTTATATTTAGTTAGTAGCTCTTTTTTTTGACTTTTTAATTCATCCATTTTTTTCTTAGATTCTAAAATAATATTTTCTTTATTTGATGGATTTTGTAATACTAATTTAGCTAATTGTAAACCAACTTTGCTTATTTCATCATCTAGTTTTTTAAACTCCGGAATTTGTGAATAAACATCGTTTTTCCTAAGTTCTAAATCAGATTCAGCTTTATCTCTTTTCTTTTGGTAAGAAATAAGTATTTCTCTTATTTTTGATTCTTTCATTTAATCACCTATTTAAATTTATTTTTTTGGCTTTCTTGAAGCATTTTTTCAAGCTCTTCAGGTGTATATTTTGTAAATGTTTGATTTATATTATGGAATCTAGTTTTTACTGTAGGCTCAGATGATTTAGTGTTTTTAAATACTTGTTTTTTCTCTTCGGATTTTTTCTTAAACTCATCATCAAGTCTTTTTATGTCATCTAAAGTCTTTACATCAGATTTTTTCCATTTTTCAATTATACCATTTATATATGATATAGATGGGTTAGATGTATTTTTAGCTCTAGAACATGCAGATAATATAACTTCAATATCCATATTATACTTATCAAACCAACTATCCATAATTCTTTCTTCTGGCTTAGATGGCTGTCTATAGAATCCTAGCTCATTAAATATCGTTTTATACATCATATATCTTTCACTTCTCACCATAAAGCTATCTTTAACATCTTGAGGAGTGAATAAGTTAGAATCGTACCATCCTCTAAGAATAGATTCAATATATTTAACTGGTCTAGATGAACCATGTTTATCCTTTACATATTCATAAGCACATACTATCATATCAGGATCCATATTATATTTATTCATTATTTCTAATATACTTATTTTTTCACCTGGGTCAAGGTATCTTCCAACTATTTTATTTATCGTAGTAAACATCTTTCTAACGCTAGGGTTTTCTGAAGCTGAAACTATGCTATCACTATTAGATTTTATAGACTTTGTATTTATATGCATATTGTCCATATAAAACTTCTTTAAGTCTAAAAACTCTATTGAATAGTCAAAATCATCTAACCCTTCATTTTTATGCATTCTAATAATATTTTTATTTTGCCAAAATTTCCATGCATCTATTACATCAGAAAGAGGTATATTTAAATTCTTAGCAATTGAATTATTATCAAATTTAGGATTAGAGTTAGGGTCGCATGCTTGTCTATAACCTAGAAGATAAACTTTAACGTATAATCCATTAGCCATAGGCATAAATATATCTATAAAGATATTGGCAATAGTAGTTTCACCTAAATCTATCTCATTGACTTCTTTGAAAAACATTTTATCACCTCAGATAAGATTATATCATAAAAAGCTAAAACTTTAATTACACAAGTTTATCTTACAGAAAAAACAGAAAAATTATTCACATTAAAAAAGAAAGGGGGAAAGAAGTTGATAATAAACTTTACGAAAAAAGTAAGAATATTAACAGGAATGATACTCACGTTATTAATTGTTATAGGGGGCGGAGTATATGTATATCAGAGCAAAAATTCTGTACAAACATCAAATATTGAAGAAGGTAAAAATTTAAACAAATATATTATGGATGTTATTTTCGATGATGAAAGTAAAAGGCTAATGTGTAATCAAAATGTAGAGTATGTAAATAATACAAATATAGCTTTAGACAAAATATACTTCCATATATATCCTAATGCTTTTTCTAAGAAAGAGTTTGCTCCATTTGAAAAAGATGAAATGAATCAAGCATATCCAAATGGATTCAATGAAGGATATATAGATATAAAAAATGTATTAAATAATAATAATAAGTTGGAATATGAGATAAAAGGTGAAAAAAATGACTTATTAGAAGTAAAAATAGGAAGACAACTAAAGCCAGGTGAAAAAATATCCATAGATATGAAGTTTAATGTAAAAATACCTAACTCAGAAGGAAGATTTGGATATGGGGAAAATACTATAAATATAACCAACTGGTTTCCTATAGCATGTGTTCATGATGATAGGGGATGGAATCTAAAGAGTTATGAAGCAGTAGGGGATCCATTCTATAGTGATACAAGTAATTTTTATGTTAAATTACTAATCCCTAGAAAATATAAAGTGGGTTGCACAGGAAACATAATTTCAGAGAAATCTGACTCAGAAAAAGTACTTTATGAAATACAAGCAAAAAAAGTAAGAGATTTTGCATTTATCTTAAGTGATAAATTTAAAATTAAGAAGGACACTTATAAAGGTGTGAATATAAATACATATAATTTAAATGAAAAGCTATCAACAGAAGTAACTAAGATAGCTAAAGATTCAATTAGTATATTTAGTAATTTATTTGGGGAATACCCATATGATACATATTCAGTAATAGCAAGTGATTTTTACATAGGTGGAATGGAATATCCAACACTAGTTATGATTGATCAAAGTTTATATAATGAAAAGGACAAATTTTTACTTGAATACGTGATAGCACATGAAACTGCACATCAATGGTGGTATTCAGTAATTGGAAATGATGAAATAAGTGAACCTTGGTTAGATGAGGCTCTTACAGAATACTCGACGGTTCTCTATTTTGAAGAAAAGTATGGTAAAGAAGTAGGGTCTAAACTTATAAAGACTATGGAAATGCAAACAAGAAATCATTCTAGTGAAGATATATTTAAAGCAACAACTCAATATAAAAATTCGATAGATTATAGCTTAAACGTATATACTAAAGGAGCATTAGCATTTAATGAAGTAAGAAAAAAAGTGGGAGATGAAGTATTCTTTGAAACTTTAAAAGAATACTATAACACATATATGTTCCAAAATGTAAATGGAGCTAAATTTGTTGATTTATGGAATAAAAAAGGTATAGATATAGATAAAATAATAAGTGAATACAAGTAAATTTTAACTAGAGCATTAAATTTTTATTTAATGCTCTAATTTTTTGGTATAATATAATCTATGACTATAAAGAATGAGGTGACAGTATGCTGAAATATTGTTCAATAGGAAGCGGAAGTAGTGGGAACTGCCATTATATAGGATATAAAGATACCAACATACTAGTAGATGCAGGCCTTAGTGGGAAGAGAATAACTACAGGTCTTGATGATATAAATGTAGATATGGAAAATATAAAAGGAATATTTATTACACATGAACATTCAGACCATATAAAAGGTGCAGGTATAATATCTAGAAAATATGATATACCTATATTTGCAAATGTAAAAACTTGGTGTGCAATGAAGGATAAACTTGGGGATATAAAAGATAGCAATATGAAGGTATTTGAAAATGATAGAAGTTATTCTTTAGGGGATTTAATAATAAGACCTTTTTCTATATCTCACGATGCATCCGATGCAGTAGGATATAATTTTTATGCGGAAAATGAGAAAATGTCTATAGCTACAGATATAGGAATGATAACGGATAATATAAGAAGACACTTATATAAATCAAAATTAGTAGTATTAGAATCAAACTACGACCCTAATATGCTTATGATGGGATCTTATCCTTACTCATTAAAGAAGAGGGTAATGTCAGATACAGGACATTTATCAAATGAAGATGCAGCTAAGTTCTGTATAGACCTTGTAAAAGAAGGAACAGAAAGAATATTATTAGCACACTTAAGTAAAGAGAATAACTTCCCAGAGTTAGCATATGAAACATCTAAATCTATTTTAGCTCAAAATGATATAATAATTGGACAAGATATAAAATTAGATGTTTTATTAAGAGAAAAAGTATCTGATATATATAATGTAAAATAATATATATAAAAGTAGGACGGATTAAGGAGAAATTTATGAATATAACTATAATCGGAGTAGGTAAAATAAAAGAAAAATATTTAAAGTTAGGAATAGATGAATTTTCAAAGAGATTAACTAAGTATTGTAAGTTGGATGTAATAGAACTTGATGATGAAAAATGTCCTGAAAATTTAAGTGAAAAGGATATGCTTATTGTTAAAGATAAAGAAGGGAAAAAAATTCTTAGCAAAATAAAAAATAATAGTTATGTTATAGCTCTTGCTATAGACGGTAAAAACTTATCTTCTGAAGAACTTGCTGATACAATGAGTAAGTTAGCGGTTAGAGGCAATAGTCATATAACTTTTGTTATAGGTGGCTCTTTAGGATTATCAGATGAAGTTTTAAAAAGAGCAGATTATAAGTTATCTTTTTCTAAGATGACTTTCCCTCATCAATTAATGAGGCTTATATTGTTAGAACAAGTTTATAGAGCGTTTAGAATAAATAATAATGAACCATATCACAAGTAGATGATATGGTTTTTTTATATTAGATAAATCTATTAATTATTAAATATTATGTAAAAATTAAAAAAATTTAACAAAACTCTAATTTACATTTCATGACAACTATAAATACATATTATATAATTTAGACATGAATTAGGAAGCAATATTTAGGAGGATAAATTAATGGATAAAAATACAGAAAATATAATAGATGTAGTTACAGTAGATGAAAAGAAAAATAAAACTAAAAAAAACATAATAAAGGTTGTTTCAATTTTTTCAGCATCTGCAATCGGATTATGTGCACTTGGAGGAGTAGTATTATACAATATAGTTAAATCAAATATAAACTATACAGAACAACAAGCAAAAGAAATAGCACTTTCACAAGTTCCAGGACAAGTTGTTTATGTAACTAAAGATATAGATTTAGATCATTTAGGATTAGAATATGATATAAAGATAAAGGATAAAAATAATATAATTAGAGAAGTTACTGTTGATTCAAAATATGGGGCTATATCAGACTTTGAAAACTACTATTATAATGATTAAATAATAGTACCAAATAGTAAAAATTATATTTATCGAATAATAAATTAACGAAAGGTATCTTATTATAATTTAAATTATAGTAAGATACCTTTCGTTAATTTGTATTATTTACAACCTTACCATTTACCTATAAATATAAGATAGCTAAAAACTATAGAAGAAGTTGTAGATTACCGTATTATTAAGTATAGAAATATATTTTTATATTTATAATATGGTATATATTAGATAAAAATTAATAAATTAAAAAAGATTAAAAAATTTTAATTTAACTCTAATTCTGTATTCATGAAAAACTAAAATCTATATTATATAATTGTATTAAAGATTGTAGCTAGAAAAAATAAAAGCTATTTATAAATAATAGAATATTTTAAACCGAATATAAATTAAGCATTAAGATAATATTCTTAGAAAGTAACAGTGTATGCCAATCTATTATTACAGAATTAGATGATTGATTACTACATTTAAATCGTATAAAAGTATAATTTCAGTAAGTAATAAATTATAAGGGAGTGGTTATAGTGAATAGGATATTAATTGTTGAAGATGAAAGTAGTATATCTGATTTTGTAAAGGGAGAATTAGAATATGAAGGATATGAGGTTTGTATAAAAGAAGATGGTAGAGACGGTTTAGAAGAAGCTCTAAATAATGAATACGACCTTGTAATATTAGATATAATGCTCCCATCAATGAATGGATTTGAAATATGTAGAAGAATAAAAAGAGTAAAAGCTACTCCAGTTATAATGCTTAGTGCAAAAAGTAGTGTTATAGATAAAGTAAATGGCCTTAAATTAGGAGCAGATGATTATATATCAAAGCCTTTTGCTATAGAAGAATTATTGGCACGTATAGAAGTAGTTTTTAGAAGAGAATCTAATCTAAAAGATTCTATATTTAAATTTAAAGATATTACAATTGATACAAAATCAAGAATAGTTAAAAGAAACAATGAAGAAATCAACTTAACAAATAAAGAATACGAATTGTTAATGATATTAATAGAAAATAAAGATGAAGTAGTTACAAGAGATGAATTATTAGAAAGAATATGGGGCTATGATACAGAAACTAATGTTACTGATGTATATATTAGACATCTAAGATCTAAATTAAATAATGAAAATAAAGAAGAATATATACAAACTGTTAGGTCTATTGGTTATATAATGAGGAGTTAAATATGAAACTAAAAAAACGACCAATATTCTTAGAAATTACAAAAAATTCTTTTTTTGCAATTATTTTAATTTTAACCATATACACAGTTAGCCAATTAGTTGTATTCTGGATATTTATAGATAAACATGAAATAGATTTAGTAAAGAGTAGATATCAAGAAATTATTAATTTATCTAATAGTATTAATATAGAATTTTCAGAAAAGGGATTTATAGAGTATTTAGAAAGACTAGATTACAATGAAAATGATGAATATATTAGAATTTATTCGCCAAATGAACTATACTATCAATCACCTTCAGAAGTATGGCGATATATTAATTTTGATTATGCAAATCAAAATATTCATATAAAATCTAAGTCTTTTGACTTTGAAATATATAAATTAATAACAGGTCCCATACAAATAAATAATTCAGAATATACATTACAAATAGTATTAGAAAATGAAATGTTTGGTGATTTTATAGATAATTCTTTACCAATTTTAATAGTATCTATAATTTTAGGATTAATACTAAGTGGTATAGGAGCTATGTATGTTTCTAAAAAATTCATATATAAAATTAGGAAACTTATAGAAACAATGAATGAGATAAAGGCAAATGGACTAAATAAAAGAGCAGAAATTTCAGAAGTAAATGATGAAATAGATAAATTAAATACTGTATTTAATTCAATGATGGATGAAATTCAACATGGATTTGATGAGCAAACTAGATTTGTATCAGATGCTTCACATGAATTAAAAACACCATTAACAGCACTTAATGGACATTTAAGTATGCTTAAGAGATGGGGAAAAAATGATAAAGAACGTTTAGAAAAATCATTAGATACATGCATAAGCGAAGTCGAAAGACTGACAAAAATAGTAAATGATATGTTAACTTTATCTAGAGCAGAAAAAGTAGAGATAGACTTAGAAAATATAAATGAAATTGAACCAAAAATAATAATTGATGAAGTAATAGAACAGTATAAGATTTTAAATCCAGATGTAAATTATATTACTAATATTGATGACATAAAAGTAAAAATTGACCCTAATGATTTAAAACAATTATTAATTATATTTATTGATAACTCAATTAAATACAACAATAAAAATAATATAGAAATTAGAATTAATTTTAAAAAAATATCAAATAAAATGCAACTAGAAGTTATTGATAATGGTATAGGTATACCAAGTGAAGAAATTAATAATGTTATGAAAAGATTTTACAAAGTAGATAAATCTAGAAAACATAATAGTTCTTTCGGAATAGGTTTATCTATTGCAAGTAGGATAGTTAAAAATTATAATGGAGAAGTTTTTATAAGTAGTGAATTAGATAAATACACTAAAGTAACTGTAGTTTTTAAACAATAGAATTTGAATAAAAATTTATAATATTAGTTTTAAATTTTATGGATTTAAAAATTATTTTATATAATAAGACAACTAGGAGGATAAGACAACTATGAAGGCAAAACAATATTTGACATTAGGTTTAGGAATAGTAGCTGGTTTCGGGATATCAGTAGTAGGTGTATCATATGCATCACAAAATTTAGTAAGTAATGTGAAACAAGTGACACCAGAAGTAGCAAAATCAATAATGTTAAATAAGGTACCAGGAGCAAATATTTTAGAATTTTCATATGATGGAGATGATAAAACTCCTAAATATGATGGAACTTTAATAAAAGATAATTACGAGTATGAAGTTGATGTAAATGCAAAAACTGGACAAATCATTAAGTTTGAAAAAGAAGCTATATTTACACCTAATAGTAATGGAAATGCAAATAATGCATCAGCAAATACTCAACAAAGTACTACGCAAAATAATAATGCAAGTACAACTAGGAAAGCTTATATAGGAGAATCAAAGGCAAAATCAATAATGCTGAATAAAGTACCAGGAGCTACAATAAGTAAATTCTATCTTGATAATGATGCAACACCAGAATATGATGGAGAACTTATAAAAGGTGATTATGAGTATGATATATCAGTAGATGCAGTAACAGGTGAAATAAGAGAGTTTAGTAAAGAACGTATATACAATAATACAACAACAAATACAACTACAAACAATAATACAAATGTAAATAGTAGTGCAAGTTCAAATAAAGTAAATACAACAACAACTAGCAAAACATATATAGGAGAAGCAAAGGCTAAGTCAATAATGTTAAGTAAAGTTCCAGGGGCTACAATAAGAAGTTTCCACTTTGATGGTGACTCAACACCAGAATATGAAGCAGAGCTTGTAAAAGATGGTTATGAGTATGATATATCAGTAAATGCATTAACAGGTGCAATAAGAGAGTTTAGTAAAGAACGTATAGAAGCATATGATGATGACAGATATGACTATGACGATGATGATAGATATGATGACTAAACTTTAAGTAAAATTAAAATATTTTATATTTAATTAAAGACCTCATAAATATATTAAATTTGATGTATTTATGAGGTTTATTATTTATTATAGAAATAATATTACAGGAATATAATTTATTTTTACATATTATATGTGATATTCGAGATTATAAATTATTATATAAATAAAATTTAACACTATACATAAAAAATTATTTATATAATAGATAGTTTATTTTATAATAGTTTTGATAGTAATATATTGGAATTATTAGCTAGAATAGGAGGTATCATAGTATGAAAAAAATATTTAAATTACTATTTTTATCAACTTTTATTATTATAGGAAGTTTATTTGTAGGATGTAATAAAAATTATTCTGAAGAAATAAGCTTTTTTAACTATGGAGAAAATATAGATGAAGAAACTATAAAAGAATTTGAAAAAACATATGGTATAAAAGTTAATGTTGAAACCTTTGATGACATGGAAACTATGTATCAAAAGATTAGTAATTCTGGGGTTACATATGATGTAGTTTTAGTATCAGATGCTTTAATGCCAAGAATGATTAAGAGTAATCTTGTTCAACCGTTAAATAAAGACAATATACCTAATATATCTCAGATGGATGAAGAATACTTAGACCTAGAGATAGATCCAGGTAATAAATATTCAGTACCTTATATGTTTGGAACTGTAGGACTTATATATAATAAAGATGTTGTGAAAGAAGATGTTGATAGCTGGGATATATTATGGGATGAAAAATATAAAAATAAAATCTTTATGTTTGATACTTATAGAGATACATTAGGAGTAGCTTTAAAGAAACTTGGATATTCTTTAAATTCTGAAAATCCAAAAGAAATAGAGGAAGCTAAAGAATTATTATTAGAGCAAAGAAATTTAGTAGACCCAGTATATGGAGTAGATAATGGAACAACTATGATTCCAGCTGGAGAATCTGATATAAATATGATTTGGTCTGGAGAAGGATTAAATCTTCAAGCTGAGAATCCTAATTTAGTTTATGTTGTACCTAAGGAAGGTGCAAACTTCTGGATTGATAGTTTATGCATACCTTCTAATGCTAAAAATGTTTCAGGAGCTGAAAAATTCATAAACTTTGTAAGTGATAAAGAAAGTGCATTAAGAATAGCTGATGAAATAGGTTATACAACTCCTAATAAAGAAGCAAGACTAGAACAACCAGAAGAAGTTAGAAATAATCCTAATGCATATATGCCAAAAGAAATAATGGATAGATGCGAAATATATGTTGATTTACCTAAAGATGTAAAAAAATTATATGATAATGCATGGATACAAATAAAATCAAGTAATTAAAAATGAGGAAAGACTAGAAAGTTAGTCTTTCCTTATTTTTATGAGATATATACTATATTAATAAATTTAATTATTATTGTAATTCAATGAATATAATACATACTAACAATAATAAACTTTTAATTCTAAATAAAACAATAGAAGTATTTTGGATATAATAGCATATATAGGAGCAAAGTTTGTCAATATTATAAGAATGTGATATTATATAGAACTATAAGAATACCAATAGATAGGGAACAACGAAAGTAGATGGAGGAAATCAAATATGGAAAATTTACCAAATTGCCCAAAATGTAATTCAGAATATACTTATGAAGATGGAAGCCTTTTAGTTTGTCCAGAATGTGCATATGAATGGTCACCAGAAGCAAGCAATGAAGAAGAAAATGTTATAAAAGATGTAAACGGAAACGTATTAAATGATGGGGATTCTGTAACAGTAGTTAAAGACCTTAAAGTAAAAGGAGCATCATCATCTATAAAAATAGGAACAAAAGTAAAAAATATACGTTTAGTTCCTGATGCAGCAGATGGACATGATATAGAATGTAAGATAGATGGATTTGGAGCTATGAAGTTAAAATCTTCAGTTGTTAAAAAAGCATAATCTAATATTATATAAACTAAAAACCATACCTTTAAAGGTATGGTTTTTAGTTTATATAATATGGTATAAAGTATAATACTAATAGAAAATTATAATAAATAAGGAGAAAAGTATATGGAGATATTTACTATAGGACATTCGAATTATAATGTAGAGAAGTTAATAGATATGCTAAGATACTATAATATAAATTGCGTTGTAGATATTAGAGGAACTCCATATTCAAAATATAATATTCAATATAATAAAGAAACAATAAGAGAGACCCTAATAAAAGAAGGGTTTGTATATATTTATATGGCTAAAGAGTTTGCTGCAAAGAGAGAAAATAAAGAGTCATATAATAATGAAGGTTATTCAGACTTTGAAAGAGTCGTATATGAAGAAGATTTTAAAAATGGAATAAAACGATTAAAAATTGGATGTGAAAAAGGTTATAGAATAGCTCTTTTAGGAGCTATGCAAGATCCTATTAGATGCCATAGAAGTATATTAGTAGGAAGAGCTTTAGTAGAAAATGGATTTATAGTTAAACATATATTAGATGACTACTCTACAGCATCACAAGATGATATAGAGAAAAGTATTTTAGAAAAGTACTTTGAAAATAGAAATCAAATAACGATAGATTTTTTATTGGGTACAGATAAAAGTGAAGGAGAAATGATAAAAGAAGCTTATAGACTAGCAAACAAAGAAATTGGATATAGAATAGAACATCTAGATTTAAAGAATTATAAGTTATAATGGTAATTTATAACAGAAAATTATTTATGAATTAATTGTACTAATAATGAAAAAGTAATATAAATAATTAAGCAAATTTAAAATAATTACTATATGGGGAGAAAAATATGAATAAAAATAATTTTATTACTATATCAAAAGAATATTTCTTATTAACTTTAGGTGTTATACTAGTGGCTTTTGGAATACAGTACTTTTATGCTCCAAATGAAATAGCTGGTGGTGGATTAAGTGGAATGGCTCTAGTAATTAGCCACTATATACCTAGACTATCAGTTGGGACAATAATACTAATAGGAAATATAATATTATTTGTTATATCATTTATTTTAATAGGTGGAGATTTCGGATTAAAAACTATATATGCTAGTTTTATGTTGTCATTTGTAATGGATTTTATGGAGAAAGCACTTCATTCATATGCATTAACAACGAATATGCTTTTGGCAATAATATCTGGAACTATAATAATAGCAACGGGATTAGGTATAGCATTTGCTATAAATGCTTCTACTGGAGGAACTGATATCCTTGCTAAAATACTAAATAAATATTCTACTTTTAATATAGGAATATCACTATTATTGGTAGATTTATTTGTTGTAGTATGTGGAGGATTAACATTTGGATTAGATAAAGGTATATATTCATTATTAGCGGTTATAGCAAATGGATTAATAGTGGATGCAGTAATAGCTAAAATTGAAAAGGTAAAATCTAATAATAAAATAGAAGATGATAAAGAATTAAAAAGCGAAAAAATATCATAAATAAAAATCCTATTAACTTTAATAGGACTTTTTTACGCTTAAGGACATTATAATACTTTAAAAAATGTGGATAACTTCTGAATGTAAGTAATATCAATAAATTGGTTTTGAGCGTAAAAAAGATTTTGAGCAACGGACGAAGTCGTTGGCGACATGAGCGAAGCGAATTTTTTATTTGTATAATAATAAACTATAATTAGAACTAGCGATTTATACATTTTAATAGGTAATAAAAGTAAGATATAAAAATTTAATGTAAGTCAAAAGTTCTAAAAAGAACAAGAACATTATATTACAGAACAGTATAAGATTATATTAAGGGATATTTTATAGCAATATTATCATAAATTCAAATTGTCATATCTAAATAACATTTCTTATGAAAATTAAATATTCCATATAGTCATAGCAAATAATATTTTACATTAAATGATTTGTATAAAACTCTTTAAGATAGATATATAGCATAAAACATAAATAGCATTTCTAATCTTATACTAACTATGTTAACAATTTAGAATGTATGGAGGGGAATTGACTGTGGGTATAAATGTAACTAGTGAAATAAAACCATTAAAAAAAGTATTACTTCATAGGCCAGGAAAAGAAATAGAAAATTTGACACCAGAATATTTAGAGAGACTTTTATTTGATGACATTCCATTTTTAGAAGTTGCACAAAAAGAACATGATACATTTGCAGATACATTGAGAAATAATGGAGTAGAAGTTATTTATCTACACGAACTAATAACTCAAGTTATAGAAGATGAAAATATAAAGGAAAAATTTATCAAGCAATTTATAGATGAAGCTCAAATAATAAGTAAAGAAATGAAAAAAGTTATATACGAATATTTAAAAGGATTTGAAAATAATGAAGAGCTGATAAGAAAGACTATGGCAGGTATTAAAAAAAATGAATTACCAGTTTTAAATAAAAAGAGTTTATCTGAGTTAGTAGAAGGAGATTATCCATTTATTGCTGATCCAATGCCAAATTTATATTTTACGAGAGATCCATTTGCAAGTATTGGAAATGGTATTAGTTTAAATAAAATGTATTCTGTTACTAGAAATAGAGAAACTATATATGCAGATTATATCTTCAAATACCACCCAGATTTTAGAGACAAAGTTGAAAGATTTTATGATAGAGATTTTGAGTACCATATAGAAGGTGGAGACATACTTAATCTAACTGAAAATACAATAGCTATAGGTATATCTCAAAGAACGGAAGCGAATGCTATAGAAAAAATAGCTAAGCAAATTTTTTTCCATAGTAAAAATAAAAATATAAATACTATACTGGCATTTAATATACCAAATACAAGAGCATTTATGCATTTAGATACTGTATTTACTCAAATAGATTATGATAAGTTCACTATACATCCAGGAATACAAGGTCCATTACAAGTATTTGAAATAACTAAAGGTGATAAATTAGATGAATTAAACATAAAAGAAGTTAATTCTAAACTAGAAGATATATTAGCAAAGCATATAGGAGTAGAAAAAGTGACCTTAATTCAATGTGGTGGAGGAGATAAAGTTATATCTGATAGAGAACAATGGAATGATGGCTCAAATACACTTTGCATAAAACCAGGTGAAGTTATAGTTTATGCTAGAAACTATGTTACGAATAAAATCTTACAAGAACATGGCATAATAACTCATATTATACCATCAAGTGAATTGTCAAGAGGTCGTGGAGGCCCAAGATGCATGTCTATGCCACTAGAAAGAGAAGTATAAGTAGAAAATAAATGTATTTATAAAAATAAATTAAATTTAGGAGGATTTAAAAATGGGCGTTAATCTAAGGGGTCGTTCTTTTTTAAAGCTATTAGATTTTACAAGTGAGGAAATAAGATATTTATTAGATTTATCTAAAGATTATAAAGCTTTGAAGAGAGCAGGGATAAAGCACAAAAATTTAGAAGGTAAAAATATTGCTATATTATTCGAAAAAGATTCAACAAGAACAAGATGTGCTTTTGAAGTCGGTGCAATTGATTTAGGTATGGGTGTAACATATTTAGGTCCTACTGGTTCTCAAATGGGAAAAAAAGAATCAATAGCAGATACAGCAAGAGTTTTAGGAAGAATGTATGATGGTATAGAATATAGAGGATTTTCTCAAAGTATAGTTGAAGAATTAGCAGATTATGCTGGTGTTCCAGTTTGGAATGGACTAACTGATGAATTTCATCCAACTCAAATTTTAGCAGATTTATTAACTATAGAAGAAAAATTTGGAAAGTTAAAAGGCATAAATTTTGTATATATGGGAGATGCAAGAAACAACATGGGTAACTCTTTAATGGTTGCTTGTGCTAAGATGGGACTAAATTTTACATCATGTGCTCCTAAAGAATTATTTCCATCACAAGAATTAGTATCTAAATGCAAAGAAATAGCAGATAAAAATGGATGTACAATAACTTTGACAGAAGATGTTATGGAAGGAACTAAAAATGCAGATGTAATATATACAGATGTTTGGGTTTCTATGGGAGAGCCTGATGAAGTTTGGGAGGATAGAATAAAACAACTAAAACCATATCAAGTTAATGCAGATATTATGAAAAATGCAAATCCACAGGCAATATTTATGCACTGTTTACCATCATTCCATGATTTAAAAACTAAAATAGGTGCAGAGATGGGTGAAAAATTTGGAATAACTGAAATGGAAGTTACAAATGAAGTATTTGAATCTAAGAAATCAGTTGTATTTGATGAAGCTGAAAATAGAATGCATACTATAAAAGCTATAATGGCAGCTACTATAGGTCAATAATCTATATAAGACGTAAATTTAATTTAAACCCCCATATTGTTGTTAAAAATATTATGGGGTATTTACTTGTCTAAAAATATAATTTAGAGGTGTAAATTTATGAAAAGATTAGTTATAGCACTTGGTGGAAATGCATTAGGAAACAACCCTCAAGAACAATTAGAACTAGTTAAACACACAGCCAAAACAATAGTTGATCTTTCTAATGAAGGTTATAACATCGTAGTTACACATGGAAATGGGCCTCAAGTAGGGATGATAAACTTAGCCATGGATTTTGCCGCTAATAAAGGAGCTAATACTCCTAGTATGCCATTTGCAGAGTGTGGCTCAATGAGTCAAGGGTATATAGGATATCACTTACAACAATCTATAGAAAATGAATTAAAATCTAGAAAAGTAGATAAAAATGTTGCTACAGTTATTACTCAAGTTATAGTAGATAAAAATGATGAAGCATTTAAATATTTAACAAAACCTGTAGGTATGTTTTACACAAAAGAAGAATCAGAAAAAATAGCAAAAGAAAAGGGATTTACATTTGTAGAGGATGCAGGAAGAGGATATAGAAGAGTAGTTGCATCGCCACAACCTGTCAAAATAGTAGAGTTAGATACAGTTAAACAATTGGCTGACAGTGGAACTATAGTGATTACTGTTGGAGGTGGAGGAATACCTGTGATAGATAAAGGAGAAGGAATATTACAAGGTGTAGATGCTGTTATAGATAAAGATAAATCAAGTGCAAAATTAGCAAAAGATTTAGAGGCTGATATGCTAGTAATACTGACAGCTGTTGAAAAAGTTTATATAAATTTTAATAAGGATAATCAACAAGGATTAGACTTTATGAATTTGAAAGATGCGTCAAAGTATATAAATGAAGGTCATTTTGCTAAAGGTTCTATGCTACCTAAAATTGAAGCCTGTATAGATTTTGTAAATTCATCTACTAACAAAAAAGCATTAATAACTTCATTAGAAAAAGCAAAAGATGCTATAGAAGGTAAAACGGGAACTTTAATTTATAATGATTGATTTGTAAAAAGGATTCTAAATATAATGATTATTTGAATTATATTTAGAATCCTTTTTATGTATAAGCAAGGATATATTTTTAATCATTTAAAATAGAAATTTAATTATTAGAATGTTATATAAATTAACAAAATAAATAATTATATATCTTAATAGAAATACTATTAATATTGTTAAAAGTAATTATAAAGGAGAATGCTTATGAAGAAGGTTCTTGTAGTTGGAGCAGGAATAGGAGGTCTTTGCACAGCAATAAGATTATTAAATAAGGGTTATGATGTAACAATATTAGAAAAAGAAAATCGAGTAGGAGGAAAAGTTAATATTAAGATTAAAAATGGAGCTAGATTTGATTTAACAGCATCCGTATTAATGACTCCTAAAATATATACTGATATATTTTCTGAAGTAGGAAAAGATTATAGAGATTACTTTGAAATGATAAAAATAGATCCTATATATAAAGTAAATTATTATGATAAAAACAGTTATAAATATTATAGTGAATTAGGCAAAATGGTAGAGGAACTTGAAAATTTAGAAGAAGGTTTATCAATTCATTATCTTGAATTTTTATATAAATCTTTTGAAAAATATTTGAACAGTAAAAAGTATTTTCTGGACAAGCCTATGATAAATAAAGATGAAATACTTAAATTAAAAACTATTACTAAGTTTTTAGAATCAAATCCATTTATAACAACAAGTGGTTATTTAAAAAGTATTATAAAAAATCAATATTTATTAAATTACTTGATATTTCAATCTATGTATATAGGTGTTAACCCTTATAAAAATTCAAGTCTGTATACTTTAATTCCTGCAATATCCCATATATATGGATTATGGTATATAAAAGGTGGATTTTATAATTACATTGAAGCATTAAAAAAATTAATTTTAGAATTAGGCGGAAAAATATATGTTAATACAGAAGTAGAAAAAATAGTAATAAATAAAGGGAAAGTTATAGGAGTAAGAACTAATAGAGGAAATTATAAATCGGATATAATAGTGTGTAATGCAGATTATCCATATGCTATAAAGAATCTAATCAGAAATAAAGACTATAAAGAAATAGAAAAACAAGACTATTCATGTTCAGTATTTATAATGTATTTAGGGCTTAATAAAAAATATAAAGATTTACAAGTTCATAATATTTATATAAACAAAAATTTCAAAAAAAGTATACAAGATGCATTTAAAGGTAAATTACCTAAATATCCTTCTTTATATTTATATTATCCAAGTAAAATAGATGAAACTATTTCTGGTAAATTTGCTAGTATTTTAAATGTAATGGTTAGGGTGCCAAATTTAAAAGATAGCAATATAATATGGAACAAAGATACAGTAAAGAAGTTTAGAAATAGAATTATAAAAGAGTTAAAGAATATAGATGGATTGGAAAATATAGAAAATGATATACTGTATGAATCTTATTTAACACCAATTCATTTAAAACACAAGTTTTATGCACACAATGGAACAGCATTTGGATTAAGCCATAAATTAAATCAAACAGCTTACTTCAGACCTCATATTAAAGATGACAATATAAAAGGATTATATTATATTGGTTCATCTACACATCCAGGAAATGGAGTTTCAGTGATAATAGATGGAAGTAAGATAGTAGCAGATGAAATATGCAAAGGATAAGATGAATTTATTTAATAAAGTATCATTTTGTAAAAAATAAGGATAAAATTATTTAATTTTATCCTTATCCCATATAAATAGTTTTTCACTATTATTTAAAGCACCAAATATATTTTTCTTAACACCAGGCATAGTACTATTTAATTGAGCTAAAAGTTCTTTAACATCTTGTCTTTTTGTACTACCATTAGCAGGACAAGGGTTAACTATAACTGGATAATTAAATTCTTTAGTTGCTTTTTTAGTCATATATTCTTCGATGTAAACCATAGGTCTTATCACTGTTATATCTTGTTTATCTAGATATGTTTTTGGTGAGAAACAATTTACTCTTCCTTCATAGAATAAAGACATGATAAATGTTTCTATTGCATCATCTTTGTGATGTCCAAGGGCAACTTTAGTACAACCTAATTTTTTAGCTGTATCATTTAATGCACCTCTTCTTAAATTAGCACATAATGAACATGGATTTTTTTCTTTTCTTATATCAAAAACTATTTCTTTTATATCTGTTTGCACTTCGTGGAATTCTATATCTAAATCCTTACATAGTTTATATAATGGAGAATTATATACTCCACCAGGATTTAAAGTTATAGCGATAAGTTCAAATTTCTGAGGAGAAAATCTTTGATAGTTTTTTAGTATATGAAGTAATGTTAAACTATCCTTTCCACCAGAAAGACCTACTGCTATTTTATCATTTTCTTGTATCATATCAAAATCTTGTATAGCTTTACGAGCTTTACTAAGAAGTTTTTGCATAGTCATATTATGTCCTCCAACTAAAATGTAAGTAAAAATAACTCAAAACATTATAACAAACTTATTTAAAGGAAACAATGAAAATAAATAGAATAAAATATAAATATTGAAATAAGATTAAAATAAGCATAACTATGTAAAACGTGAAACATAAAATAATCTGTAGATTGGTTTAAAAAAAGGGAAAATATATTTTAAAAAAATTAGGAGGAAGATAAAATGCAAAAAGTAGAAAGTTTTAAATTAGACCATACAAAAGTAAAAGCCCCTTATATAAGAAAATGTTGTGAGCTTAAAGGAGCTAATGGTGATATAGTTACAAAGTTTGATTTAAGATTTTTACAACCAAATGAAGAAACTTTTGGAACAGCAGCTATACATGGATTAGAGCATTTATTAGCTACATATTTAAGAGAAACCTTAGATGGTATAATTGATTTATCACCAATGGGATGTAGAACAGGATTTTATTTAATTATGTGGGGTGAAGTTGAACCACAAATAGTTAAAGATGGACTAGAAAAGGCATTAAAAATGGTTTTAGAAGCAACTGAAATACCAGCAGCTACGAGAGTAGAATGTGGAAATTACAAGGATTTATCTTTATTTGGTGCTAAAGAATATGCAAAAGAAGCTCTAGAAAAGGGATTCTCTCTTAATATATACGGAGATTAATTAAATTGGAAAAAAATTTTGCTAATTTAATAGAAATAGATAAAAATGAAGTTTTAAGATATTTGGAATATAATGGTCAATATATAGATGAAAAGTTAGACCATATAATAGACGAGTGTATAAAAATAACTAAACAGAAAATAAACCCTCGATATACTTTGGGGGTTTATTCTATATTAAAAGAGAAGATAGATGATAGCTACCAAATAAAATTTAAAGATAGTAACATATCTATAAAGAGCAAAGACTTATATAAACTATTAGGTGGTTGTAGACAATGTATTTTACTATCAACTACTTTAGGGATAGACATAGAAAAGCAAATCAAAATAAATTCATACTCAAATCTTACAAAAAGCATTATAATCGATGCCTGTGCAACCACAGCAATAGAAGAATTTTGTGATATACTACAAAGTAATATAGAAGATGAACTAAGAAAAGAAGGCAAGTATATAACTAATAGATATAGTCCAGGATATGGAGATTTACTAATAGATATAAATGAAGATATTATAAACTTACTAAATACATCGAATAAAATAGGCTTAACTATAACTAAAGATAAAATAATGATACCTAGAAAATCAGTGGTCGCAATAATAGGTATATCAGAAAATAAATCAACATATAAACAAAAATCATGTTTAGAATGTTCAAACTATAATACCTGTAAATATAAAAAAGGGGATGATAATTATGGATGTAAGGGAATACATAAAAAATAATATACTAATATTTGATGGTGCTATGGGAACTATGCTACAGCAAAAAGGTCTTCAGATAGGTGAAAATCCAGAGGTATTTGGATTAAAAAATCCAGATAAGCTTATTGAAATACATAAATTATATTTAGAAGCAGGTTCAAATGTAATAACAACTAATACGTTTGGAGCTAATGAGCTTAAGTTAGATAAATTAGGATATACAGTTGAAGAAGTAGTAGATAATGCTATAAATATGGCTAAGAAAGCTATAGAAGAATCAGATAAATCCAAGCCTAGATTTGTAGCTCTAGATTTAGGTCCTATAGGAGAAATGTTAGAGCCAATTGGTACTTTAAGTTTTGATAGAGCATATGAAATATTTAAAAGACAAGCTATACAAGGAGAAAAATCAGGTGCAAATTTAATTATTATAGAAACTATGATGGATTTGTATGAAGCTAAAGCTGCTGTTTTAGCTGCAAAAGAAAATACAAACTTACCAGTATTTTGTACCATGACTTTTGATGAAAATGGAAGAAGCTTTACTGGTTGTATGCCGGAAAGCATGGTTGCAACTATAGAGGGATTAGGTGTAGATGCTATTGGAGTAAACTGCTCATTAGGGCCAAAACAACTAATACCTATAGTAGAAAAGATATCAAAAATGGCTACAGTTCCAGTAATAGTACAAGCTAATGCAGGACTTCCTGATATAGTTAATGGCCAAGCAATATATAATGTAGATTCAGAAGAGTTTTTTATTGGAGTGGAGAAGTTTGTTCAATTAGGCGCATCTATAATAGGTGGATGTTGTGGAACTAACCCAGAATTTATAAAGAAAATTTCAGATAATATATCAACATTAAAAAAAGTAGAAATAGAAAAAAATAATAGTTGTGTAGTATGTTCTCCATCAAAATTTGTAGAAATAAAATCACCAACAGTTATAGGTGAAAGATTAAATCCAACAGGTAGAAAGCTTCTAAAGGAGTCTATTATAAATGAAAATCTTGATTACATAATAAATTTAGGATTAGAGCAAATAGAAGGTGGAGCTGATATTTTAAATGTTAATGTAGGATTGCCTGATATAGATGAAAAGAAAATGATGCCAAAGGTTATAAAGGAAATGCAGTCAGTTATGGATGTTCCATTACAGGTGGATTCTTCAAATATAGAGGCATTAGAGCAAGGTTTAAGATATTATAATGGAAAAACTATAGCAAACTCTGTAAATGGAAAAGAAGAATCACTTAATGCTATATTACCTATAGTAAAAAAATATGGAGCCTGTATAGTTGGACTTACTTTAGATGAAAAAGGTATACCAAGTACGGCAGAAGGTAGATTTAAAATTGCAGAAAAAATAGTAAACAAAGCATTATTTTATGGAATAAAAAAAGAGGATATATTTATAGATTGTCTTTCATTAACAGTTTCAGCTCAACAAGAAGAAGCATTAGAAACTTTGAAATGCATTAAGATGGTAAAAGAAAAATTAGGAGTAAAAACTATATTAGGAGTATCGAATATATCGTTTGGTGTTCCAAATAGAAAAGCTTTAAATAATACATATTTAAATTTAGCTTTATCTGCAGGATTAGATTTACCAATAATAAATCCTAATGAAGAGGGTATAATGGAAACTATAAATGCATTTAAAGTTATAAATAATATAGATAAAGGTTGTGTAAAATACATAGAGAAATATAGTGGTTATAAGCAAAATAATATTATTAAAACAACTAATGATAGAAAATATGATTTATCTTTAGAGAGCATAGTAGAGCATGGTCTAAAAGAAAATGCAAAAGAGGCTACATTAAATCTTTTAAAAAAGTATGATGAAAATTATGTATTAGATGAAATTTTAATTCCATCTTTAGATGTAGTAGGAAAAAAATATGATAAAGGTGAAATATTTTTACCTCAATTAATACAATCAGCAGAAACTGTAAAAGTTTCTTTAAATACAATAAAAGATAGTTTAGCAAAGAATAATACTAATACAGTATCAAAAGGAAAAATAATAGTAGCAACTGTAAAAGGAGATATTCACGACATAGGTAAAAATATAGTAAAGATAATGTTAGAAAACTATGGATACGAAGTAATTGATTTAGGCAAAGATGTACCCATAGAAGAAGTTGTAAATCACTCAAAGAAAAATAATATACAGTTAGTAGGGTTGAGTGCACTAATGACTACAACAGTTCATAGTATGAAAGAAACTATAGATGCACTAAGAAAAGAAGGATTAAATACAAAAATATTTGTAGGGGGAGCTGTACTTACTGAAGAATATGCAAAAGATATTGGTGCTGATTATTATTCAAAAGATGCAAAATCAGCAGTAGAAATAGCAAAATTGAATTTCAATTAAAAAATAGGGAATTTTCCCTATTTTTTTGTAACGAACATACACGTAGGGGTAGCAAATATGCATCGTTGATATATGAAAAAAGTAAATTTTATGTAAAAATATGTATAAATAATATTAATGTATAAAATATATAGAAAAAACTAATAAGAATGTGATAAAATAGGAAGGTGATTCTTAGGGAGGGTAGACAACGATGACTGAAAATAGACAGCCTTATGCATTAGTTTTTGGAGTATCGGTTTTTGATATTTGTGGTTTTACAGATAGAAATTATAGATGCAATGATTCTAATCCTGGTAAAGTAAAGACTTCTTTTGGAGGCGTTTGTAGAAATATCGCTGAATGTATGGCAAGAGTAGGTGTTAATACTAAATTTATATCTATTCTAGGTGATGATGAAACTGGAAATAGAATGATAGAACATTCTAAAATAATGAATTATGATATGAGTGAATCTTTAATAGTTAAGGGTGGGCACACACCTACTTATATGGCTATTTTAGATGAGCAAGGTGAAATGGTATCTGCTGTAGTTGATATGAAGATAATAGATATGTTTACTACAGATTTTATAGATTCAAAATCTGAAATAATAAAAAATGCAGAATATATGATATTAGATTCAGACAGACCTGATATCGTTGAATATCTAATAAAAACATTTAGTGAAAATACTAAATTTATACTAGATCCAGTATCAGCTGCTAAAGCAAAAAATATAAAGCATTTAATTAAATATTTCCATACTATAAAGCCAAACAGATATGAAGCTGAAATAATGTGCGGATTTGAAATTAAAAATGATGAAGATTTAAGAAAAGCAGGTAAATACTTTATAGATTTAGGAATAAAAAATGTATTTATAACATTAGATGAAGACGGAATATACTATAATAATGGTATAGAAGAAGGAAAAATAAAAGCTAAAGAAGTATCTGTAGTTAATGTTACAGGTGCAGGTGATTCTTTTGTTGCAGGTATAGCTAATGGATATATGAATAATACAAATATAGTAGATACTGTAAAATATGCAATATCTATGTCAACAATAACTATATCTACAGAAGAAACAATACATCCAGACATGTCTCATGAATTAGTTAAAGAATATATGGACAAGATAGAGTGGATAGAAGTAAATTATAATAAATAAAAATTTACTATATGGAAGAAATTATGTATAATATAATAAAGCTATAGATTAATCTGAAATAGGTTAATTCATATAAATTAAAATTTGTCGTCAACATTAAAAAGACTGAAAGTATATACTTTCAGTCTTTTTCTTTAAAATGCCCAGTTTCCATCCTTAAATACTTGAACTTCTTCACCTTGATGAGTTATACCCACTATATTCATATCATTAGAACCTATCATGAAGTCAACGTGAGTTAAACTATTGTTTACTCCATATTTATCTAATTCTTCATCTTTTATATCATCGCCATTTTTTATACAAGTTTTGTAAGCAGAGCCTATAGCAAAGTGGCAAGATGCATTTTCATCAAATAAAGTATTAAAGAAGACTATATTTGTATCTGATATAGGAGATTTAAATGGAACTAAAGCAACCTCACCTAAGTAGTGAGAGCCTTCATCTGTATCAATAAGCTTTCCTAGTGTTTCAGCACCTTTTTCAGCTGTAAAATCAACTATTTTTCCGTCTTTAAATGTTAAAGCGAAGTTATCTATCACATTACCGCCGTATACTAAAGGCTTAGTACTATGAACTATACCATTAACTTTAAATTTATGAGGCATAGAGAAGACCTCTTCAGTTGGCATATTTGCATTAAAATCAACACCATTAGGGTCCTTAGAAGCACCACTTAACCATATATGACCTTCAGGTAATTCCATAGTTAAATCAGTTTTAGAAGATTTAAATTTTAAAGTTTTGAAGTTCTTATCATTTAAGAAGTCCATTCTTAATTTTAAATCAGCATTATGCTTTCTCCAAGCATCTACAGGATCTTCATTATCTACTCTAGTACATTTAAATATAGCATCCCAAAGTTTATTTACAGCTTCATCAGTAGACACGTTAGGGAATACTTTAGTAGCCCACGCTTTAGTTGGAATTGAAACTATACTCCATTTACATTTATCTGATAAAGTGTAAGAACGCCATTCTTTTAAAGCTACACCAGAAGCCTTTTGGAAGTTTGCAACTCTTTGAGGATCAACATTTTTAAGTAAATCTGGATTTTGAGCGTAAACAGTTAAGAAAGCTCCACCTTCTTTTGCTATATCTACATATTGGTCAGATATCCATCTAGGAAACTCATTAAATGTTTCATCTGGAGCGTGTAAATATTTTAATAAAGTACATTCTTCATCAGACCATTCTATATGTACATTTTTAGCACCTGCTTCATAAGCGTGTTTAACAACTTTTCTAACAAAAGGAGCACATTCTATTGGTGATCTAACAAGTAAAGTTTGGCCTTCTTGTATATTTACGCCAACTTTAATTGCTAATTTTGCGTATTTATCTAGATTTTTTTCAAATGACATAATATAACCTCCTTGATATTGAATTTTTAATCATTTTTAAACCTAATTATATTTTAATACATATAAGTTATAAAAATACTTAATAAATAAAAATAAATGGTTATTTTTGTAATAATACTCTATACATTCATAGACTAATTAAATTGAATAAATATAATAATAATAAAATATAGAGTTATTAAACTAATATAATAAAAAATAAATAAAATGTATTGATAAATATTAAAATGTTGCAAAATAGTATATTTTATCATAAAACATATACAAAAAATAAAAAAAGAATTTATAATATAATGTAGACACATAAAGAGATTTAATTAGGAGGAAGTAAATGGAGCTATATGATGCCATTTTTTATAGAAAATCAACTAGAAAATACTCTAATAAAAAGGTAAAAGAGGGTTTATTAGAAGAAGTTAAAAATGCATGTTCACAAATTACCTATTTAAAGAAAGAATTAGATATAAAAGCACATGTTGTAGATAGAGGCCATTTAGTACATTTTTTAATGGGGAAAAAATGCAAGGTAAAAGCACCTCATTATATAATAGTAACATCTAATAAAGGAAATGATTATTTACAGAATATCGGATTTGCTATGGAGGAGGTAGTTTTAAAACTAACTACTTTAGGACTAGCTACATGTTGGTTAGAATGTAATATAAAAAGAGAAGATATTTTAGAATTTGTACAACTAAAAGACTCAGATGAAGAAAAAAATGATACGATAGTAGAATCAGAAGAAAAAAACGAAGAGTCAAAAAACGTAAATTTAGAACAGCCATATTCAATAATTGCATTTGGTTATCCAGATGAAGATGAAAAATTATTTAGGACTAATAAGGATGTAGATCGAAAGCGTATAAGTCATGTTTGTAGAAAATTAGATAAAAATTTAGAAAAAATTGTAGAAGCACTTAGATGGGCACCATCTGTGAAAAATTCTCAACCTTGGATATTATATAATAACTCAAATATGGTTCATTTATATGAAGAAAAACAAAAGAAAAATATTAAAGATAATAAAATAAGTATGGGTATAGCGCTTAGACATTTTGATATAGCATGTAATAAATTTGGATTAGAAGTTGATTATTCTAAAATAGATGTTAAAAAAAGAATGGCAAAAGAGTATTATATAACTGCTACTTTAAAGTAATAAATATATTTAACCTTAAAATATATGTTGACATTAAAAGTTAAAAGTGTGATAATTATACACAAAGATAAACTTTAAATTATCCCAGAGAGGATATTAAGTATATTTTCAAATAATAAATTTATAATCAATAGATCCTTAAAAGTAGTCCAGAGAGGCTAAAAAGGTTAAATATTTTATATTATTTAAACTTGTATTTTCAACCTCTAACTGGATTAGTTAGAGGTTTTTTTAATATAAAAATAAAATATAATAAAGTCTTTTAAACTAGTCCAGAGAGGCTGGGAAAGATATCTGTAATAGATAAAATCCTTATACCTCATTTTGGTGTAAGGATTTTTTTTAGGCTTTATTAAAGAGGGAGAGTTCATAATGGTAAATGGAAAAGAAAAATTAATAGTAGCAATAGACACAAATGAATTTGATAAAGCTAAAGAATTGATAGATAAGCTAGAAGATAGTGTAGACATATTTAAAGTAGGGTTAGAGCAATATGTAGCTACAAGGGGAAAAACAGTTGATTATTTAAAAGAAAAAGGTAAGAAAATTTTCTTAGACCTTAAGTTTCACGATATACCAAATACAATGCAAAGCGCAGTAAGAGCAGCTGTAAGAGATAATGTATGGTTAATGACGATACATGTATCAGATATGGAAGGTATGAGACAATGTACAGTAGCAGCTAAAGAAGAAGCTGAGAAATTAGGTATAGAAAAACCAATAATAGTAGGGGTTACTGTTTTAACATCATTAAGCAATCAAGATTTACAAGATATAGGATGTAATATGACAACTGAAGAACTAGCTATAAAAAGAGCTAAACTGGCTAAAGAAGCTGGAATAGATGGAATAGTTTGTTCAGCACAAGAAGTAGATAAAATAGTTGAAGCTTGTGGTAAGGATTTCGTTACAGTATGTCCAGGAATAAGACCAGCAAATGCTTCTGTAGGAGACCAAAAAAGGGTAGTTACTCCTAAGGATGCTATAAATAAAGGTGCTCATTACTTAGTAGTTGGAAGACCTATAACTAAAGCTGAAAACCCAAGTGAAGCAGCAATTAATATAGTAAAAGAAATAGAAAATGCATAGGGGGTAGGTCAAATGAAGGGGAAATTAATATTAGAAGATGGAACAATTTTTGAAGGAAAAGCATTTGGATACTTAGGAGATAGTATAGGTGAAGTAGTATTCAATACTTCTATGACAGGATATCAAGAAGTATTAACAGACCCATCATACTATGGTCAAATAGTAACAATGACTTATCCATTAGTAGGGAATTATGGAATAAATTTAGAAGATATGGAATCAAATAAATCTCACGTAAAAGGGTTTATAGTTAGAGAAAAAAGTAATGATCCAAATAACTTTAGATGTGAGATGGATTTAGATACATACTTAAAGCAAAATAAGGTTATAGGACTTGAAGGCATAGATACAAGAGCATTAACTAAAATATTAAGAAATAATGGAACAATGAAAGGTATAATAACTTTAGAAAATGCATCTTTAGAAGATGTAAAATCAAAGTTAGAAGCTTTCACAAATACTGAAGCAGTAAGAACTGTAACAAGAAAAGAAATAGAGCATATAAAAGGTGAAGGTGCTAAGGTTGCTGTTATGGATTTTGGAGTTAAGCAAAACATATTAAGATCTTTTGCTAAGAGAGATTGTGATATAACAGTATTCCCAGCAACTACTAAGCCAGAAGAAATTTTAGGAATAAATCCTGATTTAATATTCTTATCAAATGGACCTGGAGATCCAGAAGATTTAGAAGATGTTATAGAAAATATAAAAGAATTAATTGGAAAAAAACCTATAGTAGGAATATGTTTAGGACATCAATTATTAGCTTTAACATTAGGTGGAAAAACATCTAAATTAAAGTTTGGACATAGAGGTGGAAATCATCCAGTTAAAGATTTAGAGGAGAATAAAATATTTATAACATCTCAAAACCACGGTTACTACGTATCTGAAATGCCAGAAAATATGGAAGTAACACATATAAACTTAAATGATAATACTGTAGAAGGAATGAGACATAAAGAGTTACCTATATACAGTGTTCAATATCATCCAGAAGCTTGTCCAGGACCAAAAGACAACGATTATATATTCGACAAGTTCTTAGAGTTAGTATAGAAAATTATAAAAATCGTTAATTAGATAAGGAGAAAAGATTATGCCTAAAATAGATAGTATAAAAAAGACTTTAGTACTAGGTTCAGGACCTATAATAATAGGGCAAGCAGCAGAATTTGATTATTCTGGAACACAAGCTTGCCAAGCTTTAAAAGAAGAAGGAATAGAAGTTGTATTAGTAAATAGTAACCCAGCTACTATAATGACTGATAAAGAAGTAGCGGATAAAATATATATAGAACCATTAACAATAGAATTTATAGAAAAAATAATAGAAAAAGAAAGACCGGACAGTTTATTAGCTGGAATGGGTGGTCAAACAGGTCTTAACTTAGCTGTTGAACTTCATGATGCCGGAATATTAGATAAATATGGAGTTAAGATAATAGGTACTTCAGTAGAGTCTATAAAAAAAGGTGAAGATAGAGATACATTCAGAGAAGTAATGAGACAAATAAACCAACCAGTAGTAGTTAGTGATATAGTAACTAACTTAGAAGATGGTTTAGAATTTGCAGGAAAAATAGGATACCCAGTAGTTGTAAGACCAGCCTATACATTAGGAGGAACTGGAGGAGGTATAGCTGAAACTGTAGAAGAGTTAACAGAGATACTTACTCAAGGATTACAATTAAGTCCAGTTAGCCAAGTGTTACTTGAAAAAAGTATAAAAGGTTGGAAAGAAATAGAGTATGAAGTAATAAGAGATGGCAATGGTAACTGTATAACTGTATGTAACATGGAAAACATAGACCCTGTTGGTGTTCATACAGGAGATAGTATAGTTGTAGCACCAAGTCAAACTTTAAGTGATAAAGAATACCAAATGTTAAGAAAAGCATCTATAGATATAATAAATGCTATAGAAGTTAAGGGTGGATGTAATGTTCAGATAGCATTAAATCCAGATAGCTTAGAATATGCAATAATAGAAATAAATCCAAGGGTTTCTAGATCTTCTGCTCTTGCATCAAAAGCTACAGGATACCCAATAGCAAAGGTTGCAGCGAAAATTGCTTTAGGTTACACATTAGATGAAATAGAAAATGCAGTAACTAATAAGACTTATGCATGTTTCGAACCAACACTTGACTATGTAGTAGTTAAGATACCAAAGTGGCCATTTGATAAATTCAAGCAAGCAAACAGAAAATTAGGAACTAAAATGATGGCAACAGGAGAAATAATGAGTATAGGAAGTAACTTTGAAGCAGCTATACTTAAAGGTATAAGATCTCTTGAAATAGGAAAATATTCTTTAGTTCATGCTCCTTCTGAAGAAAAGAGTATAGAAGAATTAAAGAAGAGTATAGTAGTTCCTGATGATGAAAGACTATTTGACTTAGCTGAAATGATAAGAAGAGGCTACAAAGTAGAAATGATAGAACAAATCACAGGAGTAGATAAGTGGTTTATAAATAAATTTAAGTGGATAGTAGAGCAAGAAGAAAAGTTAAAGGGAATGAAAATAGAAGATTTAAATAAGGAATACTTATTAGAATTAAAGAAAAAAGGATTCTCTGATAAAGGTATAGCTGACTTGATGAAAATAAGTCCAGAAAGATTATGTGAATTAAGAAAGTTATACAACATAAAACCAGCATACAAAATGGTTGATACTTGTGGAGGTGAGTTTGATGCATTATCTCCATACTACTACTCAACTTATGAACAATATGACGAAGTAGAAATAAGTGATAAGAAAAAAGTTGTAGTTTTAGGTTCTGGTCCTATAAGAATAGGTCAAGGTATAGAGTTTGACTATTGTTCAGTTCACTGTGTAAAATCATTAAGAAACATGGGAATAGAAACTATAATAGTAAATAACAACCCAGAAACTGTAAGTACAGATTTTGATACATCTGACAAATTATACTTCGAACCATTAACAGAAGAAGAAGTATTAAACATAATAGAAAAAGAAAATCCAGATGGAGTGATACTACAATTTGGTGGTCAAACAGCTATAAAGTTAGCTAAGTTCTTACACGAAAAGAATATAAAGATATTAGGAACTGACTTTGAAGATATAGATGCTGCTGAAGACAGAGAAAAATTCGAAGAATTATTAGAAAAATTAGATATAAATAGACCAAAAGGAAAGGCTATATGGTCAGTTAAGGAAGGTATAAAAGAAGCTGAAAAGCTAGGATATCCAGTTTTAGTTAGACCATCTTATGTACTTGGAGGTCAAGGTATGGAAATAACTTACGATGAAGCTAAGTTATCTAAATACTTAGAAAGTGCATTTTTAAGAGACTCTAAAAACCCAGTACTTATAGACAAGTACTTAACAGGTAGAGAAATAGAAGTTGATGCAATATGTGATGGTAAGGATATATTAATACCAGGTATAATGGAACACTTAGAAAGAGCCGGAGTTCACTCTGGAGATAGTATAACAATGTATCCAAGTCAAAATGTAACTGATGAAATAAAAGCTAAAATACTTGATTACACTAAGAAAATAGCATTAGAACTAAATGTACTTGGAATGGTTAATATACAATTTATAGAATTCCAAAATGAACTATATGTAATAGAAGTTAACCCAAGAGCAAGTAGAACAGTACCATATATAAGTAAGGTAAGTAATGTACCAATAGTAGATTTAGCTACTAGATGTATGTTAGGAGAAAAGTTAGCTGATTTAGGATATGGAACAGGAGTATACAAAGAACCTAAATTAGTATCAGTTAAGGTTCCAGTATTCTCAATGTCAAAACTTGCTAGAGTTGATGTAAGTTTAGGACCTGAAATGAAATCTACGGGAGAAGTTTTAGGTGTAGGTGAAAACTTAGAAGAAGCTTTATACAAAGGATTTTTAGCAGCAGGAAAGACTATGTCTGATAAGAGAGGCGTAGTATTAGCTACTATAAATAACTATGATAAAGAAGAGTTTATAGAAATAGCAAGAGATATGAAAGAATTAGGATATACTTTCGTTGCTACAGAAGGAACAGCAAAAACCCTAAAAGATAATGGAATAGATGCTGATATAGTTAACAGAGTAGAAGAAGCAAGACCTAATATATTAGATGCTATAAGAAATAAGCAAGTTGATATAGTAATAAATACTCCAACTAAAGGAAATGATTCTACAAGAGATGGATTTAAGATAAGAAGAACTGCAACAGAATTTTCAACAGAAGTAATGACATCTTTAGATACATTAAAGGCTTTAGTAGAGGTTAAGAAAAAAGAAATAAAAGATGCAGGATTAGAAGTATATAACATAGCTGAATAATAATAAAGGGATAAAACTTAATGTTTTATCCCTTTATCCTTTATATTATCTTCTATAATTTGATTTTAGTCTCATAGCTGTATAAATATTTTCAGGAGTGCAGTAAAATCTAGGGTTTATATATGGAGCAAACTTTTTATACTCCATTGTGAACTTTGGAATACCAAATTCCTTAGGTGCAATTTCATCTACTCCGAAATAAATTACTATTCCTTCATCAGTTAAGTAAAAAGCTTGATCTTCAGGAATATCTACAACTACATCCTTATAATATAATTCTTTATTTTGACTTATCTTGTAATTAACATAATTAGATATAACTTTTAGATAATCAACATTAGGATTAAACACATTTCCAATAGTAAACATATTTCCAGTTAATAAATCAAAGTTATAATTGTTTAATTCATTGTATTCAATTTTTTCATCAACAAAGGCCATAAGATTAACTATAGTGCTTAATATATGGTTTTTACTAAATGTATTAGCATAGTTTGTAATTACTCTATACTTAACTTCTGGGTTATTGTTTTTATTATTATCATCATTTACCTGTATTTCTTCATCTATTAATCCATTTTTAAATGTAAATACATCAGATTTTATTGTTGAGTTTATATTATTAAGTACATTTTGGCTTACATTAAAATAAGAATTTCTTAATGTAAAAAAAGAAGGATATTGTAATGAAGAAGAAAAAGTACTTCCTATACTTAAATCTTCATTAAATTTTACATGTATAGGATTATATAAGCAGTTATCAGACCTTTCATAATAATTCATATTAAATTACCTCCTGTTATAGAAAATCAATTAGAATATAGTATGCTAGTTTATAAAAATAGCAAATAAGTTTATAATATAAACTTATTTATAATATATAATTTTAGAACCCTTAAATAATTAATAACTAGGAATATAAAGTATATAAAATACCGAAAATATTAAGTAATTATATGGTATAATACATAAATTGATAGAATTAATTTAGGAGGAATTCAATGTTATTATTAGCAGATAAATGGAAAGACTACGAGCTTATAGATATGGGTAACGGAGAAAAATTAGAGCGTTGGGGAGATATAGTATTAAGAAGACCAGATCCTCAAGTTATGTGGCCTATACCAAATGAAAGTGGATTATGGAAAAATCCTCACGGACATTACCACAGAAGTAACAGAGGTGGAGGACAATGGGAACATAAAAAGAAATATCCTGAAAGATGGACAATAAGCTATAAAAATTTAAAGTTCAATATAAGTCCAACAGGATTTAAACATACTGGATTATTCCCAGAACAAGCAGCAAACTGGGATTGGGCAATGGATAAGATAGAAAATGCTAAAAGACCTATAAAAGTATTAAACCTTTTCGCATACACTGGTGGTGCTACAGTAGCTTGTGCAGCAGCAGGAGCAGAGGTATGTCATGTAGATGCATCTAAAGGTATGGTTACTTGGGCTAAGGAAAATTTACATACATCAGGATTAGGAGACAGAAAAGTAAGATTTATAGTTGATGATGTTGTTAAATTTGTTGAGAGAGAAATAAGAAGAGGAAACAAATACGATGCTATAATAATGGACCCACCTTCTTACGGAAGAGGACCTAAAGGTGAAGTTTGGCAAATAGAAGAAAAATTATATGGTTTAGTTGAATTATGTACAAATGTATTATCAGATGAACCTTTATTCTTCTTAATAAACTCATACACTACAGGATTATCTCCAATAATACTTGAGCATATATTAGATGCTACTGTAGCTAAAAAAGCTAAAGGTGGAAAAATATACGGTGGAGAAATAGGTATACCTACATCTAGAGATGGAAAGGTACTTCCATGTGGTATATTTGGAAGATGGGAGTCTAAATAATGATTAAAATCATATTTGAAGATAACCATCTTTTAGTTGTAGAAAAGCCTGTAAATATACTTTCTCAAGGTGATGATACTAATGATAAAGATATGGTCAACTTACTTAAACAATATGTAAAGGAAAAGTATAATAAACCAGGTAATGTATATATTGGTTTAGTTCATAGACTAGATAGACCTGTAGGTGGAATTATGGTATTTGCAAAGACTTCTAAAGCAGCATCTAGACTATCTGACCAAGTTAGGACTAAAACCTTTAAAAAGACTTATAGAGCTGTTATACACGGTGATATGAATAAGAAAGAAGATACTCTTAAAGATTATCTTTATAAGAATAAAAAGACTAACATGGTAAGTGTAGTTAATAAGGATCATAAAGAAGCAAAAAATGCAGAGTTAAGTTATAAGACTTTAGACAGAAGAGATGGATTTAGCCTTGTTGAAATAGATTTAAAAACAGGAAGACCCCACCAAATAAGAGTTCAATTTGCAAGTAGAAAGCATCCTTTATTTGGAGATCAAAGATATGGACAAAATGTTAATAAAGTTGGTCAACAAATAGCACTATGGTCTTATAAACTAGAAATAATACACCCTACAACTAAAGAAAAAATGGAGTTTACATGTGAACCACCTAAGGAATATCCATGGAACTTATTTTAATAGTTAAGAGGAATTAGTATGGATAAATATATAGGATTTTATATAGATAAGCCTATTGGTAATAATATATTTTCATATGAAGAAAGAGAAAATAAAAAAATATATGTACCAAAACTTATAGAAGGAACTTTAGATGATGTTTCAGTTGGAGAAGAAATAGTATTCAATGAAATTGATGAGGATATTGAAATAAAGGCTAAGGGACTTAAGAATATGATTATATATAAGTATCAAGATAAAGATGTATATATATTTGATAATCATAACCATGCCTTTTATTTTTGGATAAAAAGTTTGAAAAAAGGAAACTTTACTAAAGGGTGTAAATTAGTCCATGTAGATCAACACAAAGATACAAGAGAACCTGAAAATTATAATGTAGATATAGATAATATTGATGATGTATTTAAGTATACTAATGAAACTTTAAATGTAGGAAGTTTTATTAAGCCTGCTTTAAAACATGATATATTTTCTGAAGTGATTATAATAGATAGTTCTTATGGATTTAATTTAGATATAGAAGGAGAATATGTACTAGATATAGATTTAGATATATTCTCAAAGGACATGGATTATATTCCTTATGATTTAAAAGTTTCAAAAATAAAAGATTTAATAAAAAAAGCAAAAGTAATAACAATAGCATCTAGTCCATTTTTTATAGAACAAGACTATGCTATAAAAGTATTAAAAGAATTATTTAATTATGATATAATATAATAGTTAGTTTAACGTATTTAATAAATACATAATTAATTTTTAATATAAAAATATATTAAATATAACTAGGAGGACAAAGGTATGAGTTTATATACTGAATGGAGAAATTTAAGTGATAATCATGAAAGCCAAGAAGCAGAAGTAAAGTTTTGGGAAGCATACTTACAAGCAGAAGCTTCAATATACAATGAATTATTAAATAACAAGCAAGAAGTTATAGAAGGTAAAGTTAGTGAATTAGCTGCTAAATATAATGTTTCAGTTGAATATTTCATGGGATTCATAGATGGAATAAGCGAAAGTTTAAAAGAAGATATAACTTTAGAAACTATAGAAGCTGATAGTACTATAAAATTAGATATAGATTTCGAAAAATTATACTATAACATGGTAGAAGTAGAAGCTCATTGGTTATATAACTTACCAGGTTGGGAGACTATATTACCAGCTGCAAAGAGAAAAGAATTACAAAAAGCATATAAAACTTCTAAGACAGTAGTTAAAGAAGAAAAAGTAGGAAGAAACGATGCTTGTCCATGTGGAAGTGGAAAGAAATACAAGAAGTGTTGTGGAAAATAAGGTAATGTTATGTTTATTTTAAGATTTATTAATGATGATGATGACTTATCAGTAAAAGAATTTGTATCTTTAGCTGATTTAAAAGAATATATAAATCAAAAGAATCTAGAAAAAACATGGCATCAAATAGAAGAAGTAAAAAAAGTAATACCAAATCTTAAAGAAGATTAAAAATTATGAAAATAATAAATTTAAGTTAAATATATATTTGAATTTCTTAAATGTATAATATAAATTATATCATTATTTAATTTATTTATTTTAGTTTTTAAATTGCTTAGTAATATATTTTTAATGATATTATAATTTGAATTTTATAAGTTTAGATACACAAGATATTATACCTATAATTAAAAGATTATTTACATATAAATAATCTTTTAATTATAGGATTTTTTATATCAATATACACTTGTTTAACTAAATATAATTTATAGTAGTCGAACTTAAAAAAGTTCGTAAATAGATTCTTCAAGGCTCTTGTT
>ERZ1673737.770-NODE-770-length-36395-cov-10.038030_pt1 | contig 36395 bp, 35 predicted proteins | sample MGYA00580211_ERZ1673737 | MGnify/ENA primary metagenome ERZ1673737 (study PRJEB41218, sample SAMN15661789) | gut metagenome | host: Homo sapiens | place: Canada: London | collected 2015-08-20/2019-03-30 | study: EMG produced TPA metagenomics assembly of... | reverse complement strand
TTAAAATCTCTCGGGGGCAACTCCGTGCCGGTTCAAGTCCGGCTACCCGCAGTATAAAAAAGATTCCAAACAGGGAATCTTTTTTTATACTATATATTCCTAGTATATCAGTAGGGATATTGACAAGGACATATATAAATGATAGAATCCTGGCAGTCATAAAAACAGAGCAGAAAACGATATGTAAATATAACAGAACAAGCACAAAATATAAGGAGAAATGCAAAAATGCTGAACCAGTTTTCAAGAACAGAATTATTGATTGGAAAAGAAGGAATGGAGAAACTGAAGAATGCCAGAGTTGCTGTATTTGGAATTGGCGGCGTTGGCGGATATACAGTAGAGGCACTGGTACGAAGCGGTGTTGGAACACTGGATCTGATCGATGACGATAAAGTATGTCTGACAAATATCAATCGTCAGATTTACGCAACCAGAAAAACTGTTGGTAAATATAAGGTAGATGTTGCAAGAGACCGTATCCTTGAGATCAATCCGGATGCAGTAGTAAATATTCATAAGACTTTTTATGTACCGGAAACAGCAGATTCCTTTGATTTTTCACAGTATGATTACGTTGTAGACGCCATTGATACAGTAACAGGCAAGCTGATGCTGGCAGAGCAGGCTAAGGCCAGCGGAACACCGATCATCAGTTCCATGGGAGCCGGAAACAAGATGGATCCTACCGGCTTTATGGTGACAGATATCTATAAGACATCCGTTTGCCCTCTGGCAAAAGTTATGCGCCGTGAGTTGAAGAAACGTGGGATCAGGAAACTGAAAGTCGTTTATTCCCAGGAAAAACCTGTGACACCAATTGATGATATGGCAATTAGCTGCAAATCACATTGTATCTGTCCGCCGGGAACGGAAAGAAAATGTACTCAGCGCCGCCAGGTGCCGGGAAGCAATGCTTTTGTTCCGTCAGTGGTAGGACTGATCATTGCAGGTGAGGTTGTGAAAGATCTGATCAAGTAATCAGGAATTATAGTAATTTATGGGAGTGCGATAGTTATATATTATGATGGAAGCGGATGCTGTGCAGTTATTGTATGGTATCCGTTTTATTATGTCAGAACTGAGTTCGCGAAAGATTCTTTTTTATAGAATAGTCAGATTATTTATGATAAAATATATTCATAGATAGATCTGGTGAGAGAACAGAAGCATAACAGAGGAGAATAGTCAAAACTTGATGCATTGATTTCCGGAAATGCTGTATAAATGCTTTTGTAAATAAAAGAGAAGGGTATGTAAATTATGGGGATTGCAGAGAAATTTATTAAACAGGGACAGCTTGACCAGGAGGAATATCCGGAGCTTCTGAAGCTGTATAAGGATCAGAAGACGATAGATCTTCTTAAACAGGAAGCTGTCCGCATTCAGAAGAAATATTTTGGAAATAAAATATATACAAGAGGATTGGTGGAATTTACCAATTACTGCAGAAATGACTGCTATTATTGTGGCATCCGCCGTTCCAATACCAATGCGGTACGTTACCGTCTGACAAAAGAGGAGATCCTCCAGTGCTGTGAAAATGGACATGAGCTGGGATTTCGAACGTTTGTACTCCAGGGAGGGGAAGATCCGTGGTTTAATGATGAACGTATGGTTGACATAATCCAAACAATAAAAAAGAATTATCCGGATTGTGCGATTACCCTGTCTATTGGTGAGAAATCGAAAGAGAGCTACCGGAAATTCCGGGAAGCAGGAGCAGACCGTTATCTTCTACGACATGAGACAGCTAATGAAGATCATTACCGTTATCTTCATCCGGAGAATCTAAGTCTTTCCAACCGGAAGCAGTGTCTTTATGATCTGAAAGAGCTGGGCTACCAGATCGGAGCTGGCTTTATGGTGGGCGCACCGGGGCAGACAATGGAAAATCTGGCAGAGGATCTTGTTTTTCTGAAAGAACTGAATCCGCATATGGTAGGGATCGGGCCTTTTATTCCACATCATGACACAAAATTTGCAAAGGAAGAGGCGGGAAATGTGGAGCTGACGCTTTTCCTGTTGTCCGTGATCCGGATCATGCTGCCGAAGGTTCTTCTTCCGGCTACAACAGCACTGGGCACTCTTGACCCAAGAGGACGGGAAAAGGGCTTTCAGACAGGAGCCAATGTAGTGATGCCGAACCTTTCCCCTGTAAAAAATCGAAAACAGTATGAACTTTATGATAACAAGATATGCACAGGTGAAGAAGCTGCGGAGTGCAGAGGATGCCTTTCCAGGCGTGCAAGATCCGTAGGATATGAGATCGTCACGGATCGCGGAGATTCTCCCATGATATAGGGCGTGATGACATACCGTGTGGATTTATGCAGTTAGCATAAATTATATACATCACAAGGAGAGTTGCTGGTCACGAGGCAAGCTGCAAATAAGTGAAGAGAATTTACTCAGCAACTCTTCCATTTTAACAAGATTTATTATAAAATATCCGTATGACCTATTGATATATTAATAACAATCTATTATGACTATAATATAATTTTGAGTGTAGATATAGGTCAGAAATAAGCGGAATTTTCCTGCAGGCGGAGTAAGCAGGAAATAAATAATGGAGTGCGTACAATATGGAAAAAACAGAAAGTGCTGTGCGGAGCAGACTTCTGGAGGCTGGAAAGGAAGAATTCAGGGACAAAGGGTTTCTGAAAGCCTCTCTTCGTGCCATCTGCAAAAAAGCAGATGTGACTACGGGAGCTTTGTATTTCTTTTTTGAAAGCAAAGCAGCTCTTTTTGAGGAGATCGTGGAGGAAACGGTCGGAGAAATGGAGCAGATAGCCGGGAAACTGACAGATTCCCAAAACGAAGAGCAGACGATATCAGAAGAATACGATCAGCTTTTTATGGAATTTGTCTGGGAAAACAGAGACATTGCGAGAATTCTCATGGAAGGTGCAGAAGGAACCAGATACGAAAATTTCTGGGAGGATACCTGCACAAAAATGGAACAGCTTCTTCAGGAGAATTTCCGGAAAAAATGCGGAAAAGAAGCAGATAATGATCTGGTACATATCCTGACCGGAATGAAGATGCAGGGCTACAGAGAACTGCTTAAGGGAAATTATTCCAGGGAAAAACTTCTGGAGCTTTCCAGAATGTTAAAGCGCTGCTCAGATCAGAGTATTCAGATTGTGGCAGAAGAAATCAGCAAAAAATGATAAAGACCTGGCAGTAAAAGCTGTCAGGCTTTTTTTCTCGGAAAACCATTGCCCAATCAATGAAAGTATGCTATGATTAACTTGGTTAGTTTAAACAAACCGAGGGAGGTGTAAATAGCATGAGATCAAATGAATCATCAGAAGATTATCTGGAAACCATATTGATTTTGGGAAACAGGAGCTCGCTTGTGAGAGCGGTGGATATAGCGGCTGAGATGGGTTTTAAGAAGCCGAGCGTCAGTGTTGCCATGAAAAATCTGCGTCAGAAGAATCTGATCACAGTTGCAGATAACGGAGATATCCGTCTGACTGAGGAAGGTCATAAGATCGCAGACAAGGTATACGAACGTCATCAGCTGATCTCTTCCTGGCTGATCATGCTGGGAGTCCAGGAAAAAACAGCTCTTCACGATGCCTGCCGGATCGAGCATATCATCAGTGAAGAGAGCTTTGAGGCGCTGAAAAAGGCGGTTCACGAGCTGAGAGAGCAGGAGAATGCAGCGAAGAAAAAAGCTGTGAGTGAAGCCTGAACAGCTGAAAAAAAGACATCAGGAATTGACAACAGGAAAAATAAGAATATAATGGAAGTCCAGGTTATAAAATGGAGGACACAAAAAAGATGAAATTACTTTTTATACGACATGGAGACCCGGATTATACAATAGATTCCCTGACAGAAAAGGGCTGGAAAGAAGCGGAATTTCTCTCCGAGAAGATCGCTGCACTTGATGTCAGGGATTTTTATGTCTCACCGCTTGGAAGAGCAAAGGATACTGCTTCCTGCACATTGAAAAAAACAGGCAGATCAGCGACAGAGTGTAAGTGGCTGAGAGAGTTTGATGTTCAGATCAGAAGACCGGACAGAAACGGTGAGAAGATCATTCCCTGGGACTGGCTTCCACAGGATTGGACGAAAGTGGAGAATTTCTACAGTTTTGACCGCTGGTGGGATAATGATATTTTACAGGAAGGTCACATGAAGGAAGAATATGACTGGGTAACACAGAGTTTTGATAAAGTGCTGGCAGAGCATGGATATGTCCGTGAAGGACATTATTACAGAGCAGAGAAAGCCAACGAAGATACGCTGGTTTTCTTCTGTCATTTTGGAGTAAGCTGTGTGCTGATCAGCTATCTTCTCAGTATTTCTCCGCTGGTAATGCTGCAGAATTTCTGCGCTGCACCGTCATCTGTGAGTACATTGGTAACGGAGGAACGCCGTAAAAGCATTGCATCCTTCCGTATGAGTTCTTTCGGAGATATCTCACATCTCTATGCACACCAGGAGCCCCCGGCTTTTGCCGCTAGATTCTGTGAGACATACGATAATCAGGAGCAGAGACACGACTGATTTTTGTGAAAAACAGTCCGAAGTACCGGATGAAAGGATTATTTTGGGAAATGATTACAGTTCGTTAATAAATTTTATAAATTTATTAGAAATTGTACAAATTTCTCTCACATTTATCCTGTATGATATAAACATCTTAAGAGAACAGAAGCTCTTAAGAAAAACTCTTTCCTTTCCCTAAAATATGTATGAAGATAAACCACCGTTCAGTTAGCAAGACAGAGCCGACAGAACGGTGGTTTTGATTTGTGGGAAAAGTGTATTGACTGTTGAGTTAAGGGCGTCTGTAGCGGTTAAAGCAGGAATAGATTTCCTGAATACGTGGCATGGCATAACCGCAGGGAATATAATTTCCTTCGGAGAAGAACGCTAGGCCTTGTTTATGGAGCTGTGTATCCAGATAAGCAACGATCTCCGGCAAAGTATGTTTTCCGTCAATGAGGTGCTCAATGGCATATTTCAGAAGCAGTGCCAGGGAAGCGGTCTGCTCGGAGTCTGTGAGCTGCTCGATATAGCGGAGGTCAACTTCTGTTTTTCCAAGAGAGAAGCCGTCTTTTCCATGAACTTTTGTTTTCAGGCGTTCCGGCTGGCCGGGGCGGCCGTGACGGGACGGTGCGGCTTTGGCTTTTGTCATGATACGATGGCTGTCAGGCATATGGAACGATGGGGGCTCGGCAGCAGAAAGCGGATATTCGCTGCAAAGCTTATGTGTGGCAGCAGTGATGTCAACAGGGCGGTAGTTATCCATCTGGATCACAGTATCTGCAATGTGGAAAAAGGCTCCGGAGCTTCCGGCAACCAGAACTGTGGAGATCCCAGCCTTTTCATACAGATCCCGGGCACGTTCCAGGAATGGCGTGATGGGCTCTTTTTCCCGGCAGATCACCCGCTGCATGAAAGAATCCCGCACCATAAAATTTGTAGCAGAAGTATCTTCATCAAGAAGAAAAACTTTGCTTCCAGCTTCCATTCCTTCAATAATACCGGCAGCCTGAGAGGTGCTGCCGCTGGCATCCTCTGTGGAAAAACAGCGTGTGTCTTTTTTATTTGGAAGATCGTTGATAAAAAGTGAGATATCCACGTCTTTAATAAAACGTCCATCCTCTGAGCGCAGCTTCAGGGCAGAATCGTCCGTGATCACATATTCCCGTCCATCTCCGGAAATATGGTTGTAAACACCAAGCTCCAGAGCATTGAGAAGGGTGGATTTGCCGTGGTATCCGCCGCCTACGATCAATGTAATGCCGCATGGAATCCCCATGCCTGTGATGGTTCCTTTATGGGGCAGATCAAGAGAAATACGTAAGTGCTCCGGGGAAACAAAAGGAACGGAATCTTTCATCGGACGGGAGGAAATACCGCTCTCTCGGGGAAGTATTGCACCGTCATTTATGAAGGCTGCCAGGGAACGTCTGTGCAGTTCCTTGCGGATATATTCCTGGTCTTCAGCAAGTTCGATAGCCTGTTTCAGTCGGCCGGCATCCAGATTCCGGTAAAAAAATGCTTTGTGGATACATACCGGGAGAAAATCAAAGAAGATTTTTTCAAGCTCGGGAGAGTTGATGGTGCGGCCATTAGCCGGGAATCCGATGAAGAAACGGGCTGTGATGCCTTTTTCGGTCACTTCACAGGCTGTGCGTGCGAGGACTTCCTGACCACAGTGACTGACAGAAATCAGACCGCTTTTTCCGGAGCCTTTTGCCCGGAAGGTGTAGCGGCTGATCTGCTGCTCAAACTGGCGGTTAAGAAAATCGCCAAGTGTGATGCGGGTAAGGGTACCTTTGTAATACTCCGCAGGAAATCCGGTATCCCGGTGAGTAAGTTTCACACTGATATGAGAAGGAGAAGCAAAGGGATCTCCCTGCACATGGTCAATGGACAAAATATATCTGTCAAACTGGTAAGCACCACGAAGAGATTTGTATGCCGGATAGCTTTTTCGGTTAACAGAATGAAGCAGCGTCTGAAGCTGATCGGATGATTGCATGTTTTTTTCCTCCTGAATTTCTTAAGAATTACTATAGCGAATCATAAAGATTTTGTAAAGAATGGGAATTGCGGTGGAAATTTAAAATTGTTTGACCTATAATAGTAGACAGATTGCAGATAATATGATGAGAAACGGAAACTGTCAGATTTTTTTGCAGGCAGGATCCGCAATCTTATAGAAGAAAGGTGGACCATCAGATGGAAAGAAGAAACGCATGGCTTTCCTATAAGGAAGCAGATGAAAATGAGATGGAGAAGCTTAACAGGGCTTACAGAGAGTTTCTCAATAAAGGTAAAACAGAGCGCGAGTGCGTTACAGAGATCGTGAAGCAGGCAGAGGCAGCAGGCTACGAGGCACTTGAGGCGAAGATCTCCAGAGGAGACAAGATCCAGGCTGGCGATAAGGTTTATGCAGTTGGCATGAAGAAGATCGTAGCTTTGTTTCATGTGGGAACAGAGGAGCTTTCCAAAGGCATGAGCATTCTTTGCGCACATATTGACTCCCCGCGTCTTGATATTAAGCAGAATCCGCTTTATGAGGACACAGATCTGGCTTATCTGGATACCCATTACTATGGCGGTGTGAAGAAATACCAGTGGGTAACATTGCCGCTGGCTATGCATGGCGTTGTTGTAAAGAAAGACGGAAGTGTAGTTGACATAAGTATTGGCGAGGATGAGGACGATCCGGTTCTTTATATCACAGATCTTCTGATCCACCTTGCAGGTAAGCAGCTTCAGAAGAAGGCTGCAGAGGTGATCGAGGGTGAGAGCCTCGATATTCTCATTGGCAGCAGACCGCTTGCTGATCTTCCGGATGACAAGAAGAAAGAAGCTGTGAAACAGAATGTTCTGAAGATCTTAAATGAGAAATATGGTATTGAGGAGGAAGATTTCCTTTCAGCAGAGCTTGAGATCGTTCCGGCCGGCAAGGCGAGAGAATGCGGACTTGACAGAAGCATGATCGCAGCTTACGGACAGGATGACCGGGTTTGTGCTTACACCTCCCTTGCAGCAATGCTTGAGATGAACGAGACACCGAAGCGTACAGGATGCTGCCTGCTGGTAGATAAAGAAGAGATCGGAAGCGTTGGAGCAACCGGTATGCAGTCAAGGTTTTTTGAGAACAGTGTGGCAGAGCTTCTGGATGGAATGGGCTGCTATTCCGAGCTGGCAGTGAGACGTGCACTTCGCAATTCCAGCATGCTTTCTTCGGACGTAAGTGCAGGCTATGATCCGGCGTACAGTGAGGCTTTTGAGAAAAAGAACGCAGCGTATCTTGGAAGAGGTATCGTTCTGAATAAGTTCACCGGAGCAAGAGGTAAATCCGGTTCCAACGATGCCAACGCAGAGTATGTTGCAAGAGTACGCAAGATCTTTGATGATCACGATGTTGCTTTCCAGACAGCAGAGCTTGGAAAAGTTGATTTTGGCGGTGGCGGAACCATCGCTTACATTGCCGCACTTTATGGAATGGAAGTTATTGACAGCGGTGTGGCTGTGCTGAGCATGCATTCTCCGTGGGAAGTTACAAGCAAGGCAGATGTATACGAGGCATATAAAGCGTACAAGGCATTTCTTCTTGAAGCATAAAAAATTTCTGTTCAGGATCTGAATCCATTCAGATATGTTTTTCGTTATGAATAAATGAGAGGGATTTTTCCCCGGTAATAAAACAGAGCAGCCTGTTCCCCTGCAGATACTGCTCTGTATTTTTAACCAAATAAACTGCGAAGAGGTTATTCGGTGAGAGCTACGTGACGAATGCGGATTGCGGATATCCGTGATATGTAAACAGCGAAAGCGGATGGCAGATATCCGCTTTACAGCTAAGAGGAGGAGACATGGAAGAAACATTGGTACGGGTGGTGGATCTGTGCAAGATATATAATCCCGGAGAAAACGAGGTACGTGCACTGGATCATGTGAACCTTGAGATACGAAAAGGCGAGTTTGTGGCGATCATCGGACAGTCCGGTTCTGGAAAATCCACATTTATGAACATGCTGGGATGTTTGGATGTGCCCACTTCCGGGAAATATTATCTGAATGGAACAGATGTATCTACGATGAAGGATAATGATCTTTCTGTAGTCAGGAATAAAGAAATTGGTTTTATTTTTCAGGGTTTTAACCTGATCGCGAATCTTACAGCTATTGAGAATGTAGAGCTTCCGCTGATCTACCGCGGGATCGACCGGAAAACAAGAAGGAAGCTTGCGGTGGAATCCCTGAAAAAGGTAGGACTTGAGAAACGTATGGACCATAAGCCGAGTGAAATGTCCGGAGGACAGCAGCAGAGAGTTGCTATCGCAAGGGCCATTGCTGCGAAACCTCCGGTGATCCTGGCAGATGAGCCGACTGGAAATCTGGATTCTGCCTCAAGCAGGGAGATCATGGAGATCCTTAAAGGTATGCACAGATCAGGAGAGACACTGATCCTGATCACTCATGACAGTGGAATTGCAGCCCAGGCTAAAAGGGTAGTACGTATCATGGATGGAAAGATTGAGTCAGATATGCTTAATGAAGAATTTGTCGAGGAGGCATAAAGAAAGATGAAAAAGGGTAAAAAGATCGTGATCGGTATTGTTGCAGCGGCTGTAGTGGCAGGCGGTGTTTATTTAGTGACAGGCGGCACAGGAGGAGAAGCACAGCTTCCCCAGGTTTCCGTCACAAAAGCTGAGACAGGAGATGTGGAGGAAATCGTAGATGCCACAGGCACTGTAGTCAGTGATGAGCAGAAGACTTTTTATTCACCGGTAAATGCACAGGTGAAAAAGGTGTCTTTTGCAGACGGAGATTCTGTTTCTGAAGGAACGAAGCTTGTGGAGTTTGAACTGAAGGATCTGGAGCGGGATAATCAGAAAGCAGAGCTGAATGTAAAGTCCGGCGAATATGATTATAAGAATTCCATTAATAAATCGAATCAGGCAGACCAGAAGCAGAAAGATGCGAAATCCAAGGTTGCTACTCTGGAACAGCAGGTAAAAGACAAGCAGAATTATCTTGCATCACTGAAATCACAGTTATCAGCTGTTCAGTCCCAGGCAGCGGCCGACGCACAGGCAGCAGCTCAGGCTCAGGCTGCACAGGCTGCCGCTGAGGCACAGGCGAAAGCAGACGCACAGGCTCAGGCGGAGGCAGAGAATCAGAGAGCTTATGCAGATGCACTGAATACATATCAGACCAAGACGCTTCCTGCGTATCAGAAAGAACTTGGAGAGCTGAACACGGCTTATATCAAGGCTCAGGGCGTATATAATCAGGCAGATACTGCCTATCAGATGGCTTTTGCACAGTGGCAGGCAGATCCTTCGGATGAGAATGCCCAGGCACTGGATGATGCTGAAGCAGCAAGAAGCCAGGCTGAGATCGACAGCCAGCAGGCAAAAGAAGCTTATGAGAACAAAAAAGCTGATCAGCCCCAAATGCCGGAGTATGCGGATTTTGCCAGCACCGGACAGGAGGATTTTGTGACAGACGGAACAGAAGGTTCCGGACAGGATCTTACAGATCAGGCAGGCGATACTTCAGCAGCAGTAAACAGTTCCGTTGATACGTCAGGGATCGAGAATGCCATTGAGCAGGCAAGCTCCGATCTTGCTGACCTCCAGTCCGATCTTGCAACGCAGAAGTCCATTGCTGAGGCAGATTCCACAAGCCTTACCAAGGAAGAGAAAGAGAAGCTGCGTCTTACCAACAACCTGACCGAGCTGGATGCGAAGTCAGCCAAGGAGCTTGTTGCAGAGGGTAAAAAAGGAATCAAGGCCGATTTCAATGGTGTTATTTCCAAGACAGCTGTACAGCAGGGCGCGACTGTGACACAGGGAATGGAGCTTTTTACCCTGCAGAGCACAGATAAGGTCAGCGTTGATATTAATGTATCCAAATATGATTATGCAAAAGTAAAAGAAGGCCAGACTGCAGACATTACCATTGGTGATAAGAAATACACTGGAAAAGTAACCAAGATCAGTCATCTTGCAACAACAAATGAGAAAGGATCCACACTGATCTCAGCAACTGTCAGCATTGATAAACCGGATGAGGATATTTTCCTGGGTGTTGATGCCAAGGTAAAGATCTATGCGGAGAAGGCAGAAAATGTGGTAACACTTCCGGCTGGCGTTGTAAATATCGGCAAAGATGGATCTTTCTGCTATGTTTTGAAGGATGGTGTGATCACAAGACAGGATATCACAACAGGAATCAGTTCTGAGGATGCTGTTGAGGTTACAGACGGAATCAAAGCCGGTGACGAGGTGATCGAGGATCTTGGTTCCCTAGAAGAGGGAATGACTGCCCAGGCTGCACCGGCAGACAGCAGTGATGGAACAGCAGATGCTGAGGAGACTGCCAATGAGTAATATTTATGAATATATCAAAATGGCGATCCACAATATCATGGCCAATAAGGGAAGATCTTTTCTTACCATGCTGGGTATCATTATCGGTATCGCATCGGTGATCGCCATTGTGTCCATCGGTGAAGGTACGAAGAACCAGATGAATAGCGAGATCGATGATATCGGCGGCGGACAGATCGCTGTTTACTGCAGTGACGAGGCCACTACAGCCGGAGTGTGGATAGAGCCGGAGGACATTGATGCTGTCCGGGAGCTGGAGGAAGTAGAGGGCGTTAATGTGTCTGATTCCTATTCCGGAGAAACTGTGACTGGCAAAGGAAATTTTTCCCTGTCTGTAACTGGAGAGGCCCAGGATGCCAAGCTTGTGGATAATGCAACAATGAAATATGGAAGCTATTTCGGAGCAAAAGAGGTTGAGGAAGGCAAGAATGTCTGCGTGATCTCCGATGCAGATGCGAGACGTCTTTTCGGAACGGATGATGTAGTGGGAATGACGCTGGATGTCACCTGCTATGATCTGACCAAGACTTTCCGCATCTGCGGTGTTACCACCCAGAAGGAGAACGGAACATTTGTAAGCTACAGCTATGAGGGAATGCCTGTGACTATCTATGTGCCGTATACAGCAATGGATGATTTCACAGGAAGCAGCGGAGAATTTTATCAGATCATAGTGCAGGCAGATAAGACGCTGGATTCTCAGTTGGTTGCGGATAAGATCGTGAATCTTCTTGAGCGCCGTCATCAGAGCGCAGGAGACGATTATTTCCAGGTGCAGAGCTTTCAGGATATCATGAAATCCATGAATCAGATGCTTGGCATGGTGACTGCGTTTATCTCTTTTGTTGCGGGAATTTCACTTCTGGTCGGCGGTATTGGTGTTATGAATATTATGCTGGTTTCCGTGACAGAGCGTACCAGGGAGATCGGTATCCGTAAATCTCTTGGTGCAAAAACTTCTTCAATCATGCTGCAGTTCCTGGCAGAGGCAGCGATTCTGACCATTATGGGTGGTCTGATCGGCATTGTCCTTGGTATTGCAGGTGGTTATGCGATCTGCGCGGTGATCAGCGGCAGTATGGGAATGACGATCACACCAGGAATCAGTGTGGGAACTGTTCTGGCAGCAACGTTATTCTCCTGCGCAGTGGGAGTGTTCTTTGGAATCTATCCTGCGAGAAAGGCCGCTAAATTAAGCCCGATCGAGGCACTGCGGAGAAACTAAAGAACTGTTGCTTTTGCATCAAAAATAGCAATAAAAAATATTTTTGAAAAAAAATAAAAAAACTTTCAAAAAACCCTTGACATTTTATAGGTCTTAGAGTATCATACATATTGTTGCAGCGGTGATACAAAATATCACAAAGGGAAAGCAACAAAGATGTGCGTTTAGCTCAGCTGGATAGAGCGTTTGGCTACGGACCAAAAGGTCGGGGGTTCGAATCCTCTAACGCACGTTAATAAAAAATAAGACACAGCGTTAAGCTGTGTCTTATTTTTTTCGAGTCCGGGTCGGACTCGAACGGGTTCGATCTCCGCTCCGCTACGGTCGTTGCTAAACTCGTGCCACTGGCACGCAGCAACCTCTAACGCACGCTAATTTAAGAAGCTGGAAACCTTGAAAAATCAATGGTTTCCGGCTTTTTTTCGTTTTCAGGTTTGTGTAAAAACCTGTGACTTATCTATTTCGAGGATGTTTAATCATCAAATGCTTTTTCCATAAGCTTCAGGCTTTCTTCTGGTGTAAGTGGATTATATATGTATCTCAACGTGGTCGTAAGGCTTGCATGTCCTAAGTTTGCACGAATCTGATCGAGTGGAAGACCAGCTGCATTAAGACGGCTTATATTGTAGAAGGCCAGTTTAAAATAACGATCAATTCCGTGGAAGAAACAAAAGACCGCAATGAATACAGTGATAAAAATCCGGCAGCAGTATATGTTGTGACATATACCTATGAAAATATCGGATATGTAGATGAAGATGGCATTATGGACGGCCTGTATGTAAGTCTTGAAGATGGAATTGTGGACAGCACAGGCAAGATGGGATATTCCTATCCGGGAGATGTTACAAAGTATGCACAATCCGTACCGGTAGGTGCTTTCTGTGAAGCGCAGGCATGTATAGGTGTGGACAATCCTGGAAGCTTCAAGATTACAGAGAGTATTTCTTCCGACAAGTTTGGAAAAGATAGGGGATAATTGCTTTAACAATTCTCCTATTACCTACGTTTATATGGATGGGTTGGAGCTGCCGGAAATTTCGGATAACGCCTTTGATAGAGGTGAATACCTGAGAGACATAGATCTGAACGAAAAGTGTAGCAAGCAGCAGATGCTGGACGTTCAGGCACTCGTTGATACACTGGGACTGGAGTGCCGGGTATGGCGAAACCAGAATACAGAGGTTAAACATGCATACTTTTCTGTTGAAGAGCTTCCGGATGACCCGAGTAAGTTATACCTTACCGGTTACGAAGAAGAAGCCGCGAAGGTGCGCAGGTGAAGAGAGGTACCTGTTCCATGCCGGAGGATCCGATGCCGGATATTGCTGAGATACTTAGTGCATATGGAATCTGATTTAAAGCTTAAATACAGAAATGGTCGCCAGATTGGCGACCATTTTAAAATATACTGCATCCCGTTTTACGGTCGACGAACGGAGTTTTTGCGGAGCTTTTTGGCTTCATAAAGGTCTTTGTCAGCGTGTTCGATGATCGCAGGAATATCTGTTTCCGGGCTTGGCTTGAATTCGGTGATTCCAAGAGAAACCTCCACGAGAAATGGTTTGCCGGATTCTGCATTAAAAGCAGCACATGCATCCCGGACTCGTTTGCGGAAAATATCCTGGAAGTTTTTTTCCTGACAGTTAAGGAGGATCAGGAATTCATCACCGCCAGTGCGGGCAACGATGTCCTGGCTGCGGAGACAGCCGTTAAAAATATTAGCGACACTTCGTAGGGCAAAATTGCCTGCAGGATGTCCCCACGTATCATTGATTTCTTTAAGGTGATCCAGATCAGCGCAGATAATATAGGCGCGCTGATGTTCGCTTTTGCTGCAAAAATTCTTGATCTGTTCAGTGAAACCTCTTAAGTTAAGAAGTCCTGTCAGTTCATCATATTTGGAGATTAATCCAAGTTCCCGGTTACGTTCACGGACAAGCTCAAGATCCCTGGACATTTCCTGACGACGGAGAACTTCTACTTTACTGATTTCAAGATAATGAAGAGAAAGGCCAATCTGCAGGCTTATCACATAGAAGAACGGAAATTCTTCCGGTTGGATATCGCATGCAAGAAGACCATACTGTTTTTCTCCGGAGAAGAGCAGAAATACCATAAACTGGTGACGGTCGTCATCTGCCATTAACTGACAGATGCCATTTTCAGCGTTTACAGGCTGGCGGTCATAAAGATGAAAAGCAGCTGTTTCTTCGTCTCGATAATAGGCAGCAAGCCGAAGATTTTGTGGAGATATCCATTCATCATTCTGATGATAGATGACTGGTTCATCCAGAAGAAAGAGGTAAGTACATTTGGTTCGAAGCTCACGCATGTTTTCCATTGCTGACAGAAGAAAAGCATATTCATCATCCATACAGTCATTCAGATTTCTGGCTAAGTAAGGAATAAACCAGGACTTTCTCTGAAAGTTGATCAGTTCAAGTTTCATATTTGTGATTGTGCGATTTAACTTATGAATCTGTTCAGTAAGGTTTACAGGAGTACTGCGGATTTCCGGAATTTTTTCCTGACATCCACAGGATTCTCTGACACATAGAGAAACAGGAACTCTTCGGGACAAAACTTCCCTGCCCTCCAGTTTGGCTATCAGATCATAGACAGCCATTTTTCCCATCAGGACGCCATCCTGCTGAACGGTTGTAAGAGGAGGCTCCATACCGGAAGCACGCTCGCAGTCATCAAAACCAGTAATGAGGATATCCTTGCCAACTTTAAGACCACGCTGTTCACACACGCGGTATCCGGAAAATGCCATTTCATCATTTGCAAATACGAGGGCCTGTGCATCCGGATTATCATGCAGAAGGTGCTGAACCTGGCGGTCAACAAATTCAGAGTAGTCACCCTGTGCGATCATCTGTGGAGTGACCGGCAGATTGTGTGCAGCCATTCTTTCAAGATATGTGTTTTTGCGTTCATTTGCATCAGTATTCTGAGAAGGACCCGCTACAAAAAGAATTTTTCGACAATGATGCTCATTGATCAGATGCTCCATGACCATGTGGATTCCGTTTTTGTTGTCACAGATCAGGGAATGACAGTTTGGAGAATGAACAATCTCTGTAAGAAATACTGTAGGAATCGAATTAAATTTCAATGCAAATCTTTCTGCAGTTTCATTCTTTAATTGAAGCCCAAGAGTTCCGTAGTTGATGATCAATCCGTCAAGACCACCGATAAGACTGTAATCGTGGATAGTTTTGAATTGATAATCAAAAGAATCTTTGTGAGTTCCACCTAGCAGATCTTCAAAGAAATCTTTGGTCTGTGTTCCGAGAAAGAAACACACATTAACATTTAATTCTCTGGCAGCTTCGGTAATGCCGCGGATATGTTCTTTGGGAAAATAAGTATGCACGCCACCAATAAGAATGCCGATATTGTAGCGATCAGATTTTTTCATTTTTTTTTTAGACCTCCATATGCAAGTGAACAAGTTATTTTTTGTATATTATACCAATAATATATCATTAATACAAAAAAATACATATGAAAAATCCACAAAATAAAGCACAAAAAAAGGAAGAACAGCGTTGAGTTCTTCCTTTTTCGAAACATACCTGATTCTATTAAATTGCGTCCAGTGCCTGAGCGATATCTGCGTCGTGCGCCTGGCGGCGCACGTTTCTTTTATAGGAAAGACAGCCTGCGGCGTTCTCCTAAATAAAAAAATGCCCGCACGGAGGCGGGCACAACGACAAGACGTTTCTTGGATTAGAAGATATAAAAGCCTTCCTCTCCAAAATCGTCATCAAGTTCGTCATCATTTAAACTTATTCATTTTGAAGAACATACGTGAGACGACACTGGTAACAGTGAAAGAGGCAGTCGAGCAGAGTACGGTCTTCAAGAAAAAAGTCACGAAGATTTTTATCAATAGTAAAAACACAATGGCGGTGCTAGACATTAACAAGTTTAAAAGACATGGAAGTAGTGCGTTCCATGGAATACTTGTTTCCGCAGGTAGGGCAGAAACAGCTTCCCACAACTGGTTGATGTAGATAACCTGCAGGCGGTACATTTTGGGAACATTGACCAGTGGCTTGAAGTGAGATAAAAGGAAAGTGATTTTGAAAAAGTAAAAGTGATAAAAAAATTCTTCTATTGTTATTGTATGGAAATGAGATTGCAGAGCTTGCTTGAGCGTGGTAAAATATATAATCATATCTGTATTGAATAAAATCTGAAATTGAGTTACTTAAAAAGTGACGTTGATAAAAATCCAAAAGAGAGTAAAGAATGAATGAAATAGGATATCATGGAACCTGTTCAAAACACAAAGACAGTATAGAAAGCAATGGATTTGATCCTGCGAAATGTAACTATCGTGCTGATCATTGGCTGGGATAGGGAGTATATTTTTTTGACGATTATGAGAAAGCATTATGGTGGTCTGAAACAGCTGTTTTACATAATAACGATTTTGGAAGAGTGATTTTTAGAGCGACTATAGAAGCACCGGATGAAGAAGTATTGGATTTGGATGATAATAAACAACTGGATGCATTTTTCGCTGAGATTATCCAATGCATAGATGAAATTAAAAAAAATTGTTCTGGAAATATGCCTGTATTTGATGATAAAAATTTTCGTGCTTTTTTCTTTGATTATTATAAGCAAAAAAAGAATATCGCTGTTATTACCAGAACATTTCAGAAAGATTATGCAGGTTATACAATGCGAAGAAACAAGAAGGATAAAGAATTACAGAAGAAAATAATGAATATTACAGGCCTTGGATTTAATGAACGTCAAATTTGTGTTTCAAAAAAAGAATGTATTAAATCAACAAAACTAATATATAATGAAGAAGAAGAGGTGATTTAATGTTAGATAAAGAATTGTTCTTTTCATTGTGCGAGAAGTATAATGTTGAATTGAGTAAAACTGCTAAAACTCCTATGATAAGAGATGCAGAGGGAGTGCATGCAATTACAGAGGAAGATGTAAAACAGATTTTGACGCCGCCTCAGAAGTATTTTGATTATTCGAATAACAACATTAATACAAGTAATGTAAAGCCAGAGTTTGATTTTATGGATGATTACGCAATTGCATGCTAGGAGAAAAAATATGGAAGTCAGATCTAAATATGAAAGTGCTCTTATTTTAGACAAAATTGAAATTATAGAAAGTAGCTTTAGAAAAAAAGATGGATCGTTAGATGATCTGGAGTTAGGAGTTCAGGTTGATCATAGTCTGAATAAAATCGGTGATGATAAGTTTGAACTTATTCTTACAACTAAAGTTGCAGATCAAGATGAAAAAGTATGTGTTTGGGTAAAAGGAAGAGCAATATTCAATACTCAGCAGGAAAACATGAGTATTCTTGAAAGAAATGCTATTGCTATTCTGTTCCCATATATTAGAAGCTATATTTCTACCATAACAACTCAGCCGGGAATGGCACCTATTTTATTACCGGCAATGAATATTGTTGCGATGCTGAATGATCAAAAGAAAAATTAACATAAATGCTGTTGACATCAGTATATGGATTATAGTACTCTTAAAAAAGAAAGAAACGGGTTTGTTACCGTACGGCTATTGCCTGGGTGGGGTGCTCGTTTCTTTTTTTATAAAAAATATAGTTGTTGACCTAAAAACTGCATGCTACATAAATTTATAGATATTTATAATCAGAAATGAAGCACTTGTGCATGTGTTATTTATTACTGTTAATCTTACGGAGTGATATCAGGTGAAAGTAAGTAAATTGTGTTGACACTGACATTAGGTCAGAGTAGAATAAAAAAACAGAAAAGGAAAATTTTTGTAAAGCTGTTTGTTTGATACAAGCAGTTTTTTTTACAGAAAAAGTGAACAATAATGAAAGGACAAAACACCTGAAATACAGGTGAATCTATCAGGAGGAAAAAACAATGCCAGGATATCTGATCAAAGATACAACAAAAGAAGAACGTAAACAGATCGTAGAGGAATCTCTTGGAAATATTTCCGCAAACTGTGATGGCTGTATGGCGAGACTTGTGGATATGTATCAGGATTATATTGATGGAAAGAAAGAGATACGTGAGATCAATATGGAGTTTAATGCCAGGTATGTCCGTGGAGATATGGATAAAGAGGAAAAAAGAAGCTGTCCGATGTAGAGGAGTAAAAACAACATGATAAGACTGATCGCAACAGACGTAGACGGAACTCTGGTAAAAGACGGGACAATGACCATCAATCCGGAATATATGACAGTGATCCGGAAACTGACCGAGCTGGGGATCACCTTTGTGGTGTGTTCGGGGCGGCAGTATGACAGTGAGAGAAAGCTGTTTGAGCCGGTGCAGGATCTGGTGTATTTTGTGTCGGATGGCGGTACAGTGATCCGGAAGAATGACAAGATCCTGAAGGTACATACACTTCCGGATGAGACCTGGAAACGCATGCACCGTATGGTAAAAGAAAAAATGCCGGAATGTGACTGCTTTATTGCCACACCGGAGTGCTGCTATGCGGAGAATGAGAATGGAAGGATGTTCCGGTGGCTGCGGGATTCCTATGGTTATGATATGAGAAAAGTGGATGATCTTTCTTCTCTTCAGGGAAAACAGGTGCTGAAATTCTCTGTCTATCACCAGGAACGGTGCGAGGAGCTTTGTGCCCCGTATTTTACACCGGCATGGAGGGATAAGGTAACACTGGCGGCTGCCGGAAAAGAATGGATGGACAGTACACCGCCGGAGGGCGAAAAAAGTACAGCTGTCGAATTTATCCAGCAACAGTTAGGAATTTCTCCGGAGGAAACCTGTACATTCGGAGATAACCTCAACGATATTGCCATGCTTCAGAAAGCGGGAAGGAGCTATGCGGTAACTAACGCCAGAGCGGAAGTGCAGGCAGCAGCCAGGGAAGTATGTCCGTCATACAGTGAAGATGGAGTTTTACAGATCCTGAAGGGGATTGTTTCTGAAAGCGGAAAATAATAAAGATACATAAAATATGTGCTTTCGGTAAAGAAAAGTCACCGGCCAGGGGTTGACTTTTAAAAACAATTCTGTTAAATTGAAAAAAATTGAAAATTTCAATTCCATGAGGGAGTAGTTCGCACGTAAGTGTGATTTGTCAACAGACCCGGTTTTTTCTGAAAAACCTGGCAAATCTTAAAGAATGAGACTCATGTATGCTTTGTTATATTTTATTGCAGCAGGGCATACATGGGTCTTTTTTATGTAACAAAAGAATGCCGGAAAGAATTTTTTCAGCAGGGCGGGCGACAATGAATCTCCGGGTTATGGGAAATAAAAAAAGAAAGTGAGAAGAAAAATGGAAAATCTGGTAAACAGTTCACCGCTGATCCTTGTGTTAGTTTTTCTTGTGATCGGCTTTGTGTTCCTGATGAAGGGTGCGGATTTCTTTGTAGAAGGAAGCTCCAGTATCGCAAAAAGGCTGAAGGTGCCGCCGATCATTATCGGTCTTACTATTGTGGCAATGGGAACATCATTGCCGGAAACTGCAGTCAGCGTTACAGCGTCACTGGTCAATAACAATGAGCTTGCGGTCAGCAATGTGGTAGGCTCCAATATTTTTAACCTGATGGTGGTTGTTGGAGTCTGTTCCATCCTGACACCGATCCTGGTACAGAAGGAAACCATCCGGAGGGATATTCCGTTTTCCATGATCTGTGCGCTCCTTCTTCTGGGGCTGGGGATCCTGGCAGCAGGAGATACGATCGGAATGAGACTTGGTCATCTGGATGGAATGATCCTGCTGGGATTTTTTGCAGGCTATATTGTGGTAATGATCCAAAGTGCCATGAAGGCCAGAGCAGCAGGAAAAAATGTGGACATGGAAGGAATGGAAGAGCTGGAAGAAGAAATCGGCATCCTTTCCTGGCCGAAGAGTATCCTCTTTATTGTGGGAGGCGCACTTGCCATTGCCTTTGGCGGAGATCTTACGGTGGATGCTGCCAGCCGCATTGCCATTGATCTTGGAATGAGCCAGACACTGGTGGGACTTACTATTGTTTCCATCGGAACATCCCTTCCGGAGCTGGTAACTTCCGTGGTTGCAGCCAGAAAGAACGAAGTGGATATGGCAGTGGGAAATGCGGTAGGCTCCAACATTTTCAATATTCTGATGGTTCTCGGAGTTGCATCCGCCATCAATCCGGTGGCACTGATCCGGGAGAATATTATTGATATTGTGATTCTGATTGTATTTTCTCTGATTGTGTGGATCTATGCTGCAACAAAGCAGAGGATCAGTCGGAAGGAGGGAATTTCCATGGTGTGCCTGTACCTGATCTATGCAGGGTATATTATATGGAGATAATAAAATGAATAAAAAAATCCTGGAAGTCTGTGTGGATTCTGTGGAATCTGCACTTGCAGCAGAAAGAGGTGGAGCAGATCGCCTGGAACTTTGTCAGAATCTGGTGATCGGAGGAACGACACCCAGCTGCAAATTATTTGAAACGATCCGGAAATACAGCAAAATTCCGATCCATGTTTTGTTGAGACCGCGGTTCGGAGATTTCTGCTATACACAATTTGAGTTTGAAATGCTTTGTGCGGAAGCAGCAATGTACCGGGAACTGAGAGCAGAAGGTGTGGTGATCGGCATGCTTTTGCCGGATGGAACTCTGGATATCCAACGTATGGAAAAATTAATGGAAACGACAGAAGGGATGTCTGTTACACTTCACAGGGCATTTGATGTGTGCAGAGATCCGAAAACAGCACTGGAGCAGGCAGTAAAGCTGGGTATCCATACCATTCTTACATCCGGGCAGCAGAACAGTGCGTTAAAAGGAGCTGTATTATTAAAAGAACTAAAAGAGCAGGCAGCTGGAAGGATTCAGATTCAGGCAGGTGGAGGAATCTGTGCAGAAGCAATCAGAGAACTTTATCCTCTCAGCGGAGTAACTGCATATCATATGTCTGGAAAAACAGAACTGGACAGCAGGATGGAATACCGGAAGGACGGCGTTAATATGGGACTGCCTTTTTTAAGTGAATATACCATTTACCAGACCAGTGAGAAAGCTGTGCAGGCGGCAAAGGCGGAACTGGATAAAATTTAATTTTCACGGTGCCCCTTCCTGTATTCTCCGGGGGTCATCCCATATGTCTTTTTAAATAATCTCATAAAATGCTCCGGATTTTCATATCCGGTAAGCTCACAGATGGAGCTGATACTGAGAGAGGTCTCCCGCAATGCACGGCTGGCCTGGCTGAGCTTCAGCTCTTTTATAATAGTAAGAAAAGTGCGGCCTGTACCTTCCCTGATAAGTGTGCTGAAATGGGAGGTGCTGTATCCGAAATGTGCAGCAGTGTCATGAAGTGTGGCTGTACGGTAATTCTGGCTGAGATAATTCAGGATCTCCGAAATACTGCTGTTGCCGGAAGATTTTGTGAGAATGGATTCAATATCATTCTCATGATAACGCAGCAACCGGGCCCACAGCATCATCAGCTGGGCGTTAAGAAAAGCGGAGCGGTATCTGGCGTGAAGCATATATTCAATGTAAAGATCCTCCAGAGTGGAACGAATCCGCGCATCTTCTCCTGTATGAAAGATCAGGAAGTTCCCCTCCGTTTTCTGATAGAGCACATGGGAAAAAAATTTCGCAAGTGCGCTGTCAGCGGCAAGTGACTGGAAGAAAGTACTCTGGAAAGTAGATGCCCGCACAATAATATTAAAGGCAAGGCTGTCATCAAAAATTCCCAGACTATGCTGGGTATTAGGTGGGATAATACAGATATCTCCTGTATGCAAAGTATGATGGATTCCCTGGATCTGATTATTCACTGCACCCTCATAAACGCAGAGAATCTCAAAAAAATCATGCTTGTGGGTAAATTCCGGAGTATATCGGTAATGCTTGCTGATAATGATATTCTCTGGAATGTTTGCGAACATATCGTTCTCACCAAGATAAGGAAACCATGGTTCCTGACGAAGCTCCGGGACATACAGCCGTTGGTCACGGATGTAATCCGGGTCCAGGCTGTGAAGATATTCCTGGAAGGTTTCCGGGTGTTCTTTTTTCTGAAGATAAATATTTCGGTAAAAAATCTCATCTTCTGTGTATTCTGAGAGATACTGATGAAAATCTGATTTGGAGATCTGCATGGATGTTCCTTTCCAGATAAGTAATTTGGTGAAAATCAGTTTTTTTTCAGTATATCACAGATTGCAGAACGCAGAAAGAACGAAAAAAATATCAGTTCTTTTCCGAAAAAAACGCACTTGTATAATGGAATGGAAACGCTAAGATATAGAGTAGAGCAGAAAGCTTCCGGAGTGATGAATGCAGACGGAGAATAGCTGCGATATCAGATACTCTGTTTAAGAAACGGGAACTGATTTTACAACAGCATATAGCATTTAAGATCATAAAATAATATTACATATCTGAGAGGAGAAATAACATGGCAGAAGTAAGCATTGATTTAAACATGGTACGTGTATCCAACGAAGATTTCCTGAAAAAAGCCGCAGATTGTGCACCGCAGTTAAAAGAAACTCTGGTGCGTCCGGTTGAAGTTGTGGATATTCGTGAAACGGACGGTGTATATCCTGAGGTTCTTCACAGAGATTCTGTGGATAACATGCAGAATTATCATATGAAAAAAGGTGATAAGCTCTGCCTGGATTTCGGGGATCATCAGGTTGGATATGTGACACTGAAGCTTGCTTCTGTTGGAAGCCCTCAGGATGCACCGGCATTTTTTAAACTGAAATTCGGCGAGATCGCAAAGGAAATGACTGAGAAATCTGAAGAGTATGACGGATGGATCAGCCGCGGATGGATTCAGGAGGAGTGGTTCCATATCGATGTACTTCCTGCAACACTGGTACTTCCGAGAAGATATGCGTTCCGCTATCTTGAGATTGAGACGATTGATACATCCATGAAATGGCAGCTGGTAGTAGAGGATGTTGTATGCCGCAGCGTCTCTTCTGTCAGCCTGGATGATGTGAAACCGGTTGAGACTGAGGATGAGATGGTGAAGAAACTTGACCGTGTCAGCCTTCGTACACTTAAGAACTGTATGCAGGATGTTTTTGAGGATGGACCTAAGCGAGACCGCCGTCTGTGGCTTGGAGATTTAAGACTGCAGGCTCTAGCAAACTATGAAACCTTCAAAAACTATGACCTTGTAAAACGCTGCCTGTATCTTTTTGCAGGACAGACAAAGGACAATGGTCAGGTAAGTGCCTGCCTGTTTACAGAGCCGGAAGTGATCGCAGATGATACATTCCTTCTGGATTATTCCATGTTCTTCGGAGCAGCACTTTATGATTATTATCAGGCATCCGGCGATATGGAAACTTTGAAGGATCTGAGCAAATGTGCATATCGTCAGATGGAAGTTGCAGCAGAGCAGTTCAATGAGAAGCATATCCTGAAAGATCAGGAAGGCTTCTGGGGATTTATCGACTGGACAGAGGGACTGGATAAACAGTGTGGTGTCCAGGGTGTTTACATCTATTGTGCAAAACGTGTTCAGAAGATCGCAGAGGTTCTTGGAGATGCAGCTGAGGCAGAGAAAATGTCTGAGGAGATCCGTCTGAAAACAGAGGCTGCCTGGAAATATCTTTATGATGAGAAAGCAGGACTTTTTGTAAGCGGAAAAGAGCGTCAGATCAACTATGCAAACCAGGTATGGATGATCCTTGCAGAGGTTGCTGATGTGAAAACATGCGGAGAGATCCTTGATCGGGTGATTGCCATGAAACCGGAGAAGGGTATGGTTTCCCCGTATATGAACCACCATTTTGTAGAGGCTCTTCTGCTCACTGGCAAAAAAGAGCAGGCTATGGACTATATGAAATACTACTGGGGCGGAATGATCGGACACGGAGCAGATACCTTCTGGGAGCTCTACAATCCGGAAAATCCTGCTGAGTCACCGTATGGTTCCAGTATTGTAAACAGCTACTGCCACGCATGGAGCTGCACACCGACATATCTGCTGAGAAAATATTTCTGAGAATTATTTGAATGTTCAGTTTACATAATTTAACCAAATAAACTTAAGAAAATTGAAATAAAAGAACCAGCCTGTATTAATGCTATATAAGTAACGCATTGATACAGGCTGGTTTTATTTTTCGCTTTTTTCCTCATGAAGATGCGGGGTCATGTCATCGCTGTCTGTCATGAGATACTTTCGGATGCCAAAAAGAATGCCAATTCCAATGATTCCGATTAGTGTCTGGGTAGGATCAAGATGTTCCACGACCATCTGCCTTGCGGTGGCAAAAAGCAGAACTTCCACAACAGTCTGTGCAGAATGGCGGCAGAGCATTTTTACAAATTCAACACCTACCACAAGGGACAAAGCCTGTGACAGGAAGGTGGTAAAAAAGTCCGTGTCCATATTCAGTATGGAAGTACCGGCTGTTGTATAGATCAGCCGAAGACCGGACAGTGCGATCACAATCAGGATCACAATGGACAGAACGATCTCAGTATAACGGGCTACATTGTAGATCAGCTCATTGAAATGCTTGCGGATCCTGTGATTAACGGCAGTTCGGTTGTTCATATTGCTTTCCTTTCTGGTGCAATGGTTGTACAGGAGTTGAGAAATCTATGTGAAGCAGGACATTTCCTGTGAATTTGTAAATTCAGTATATCATGAACTGAACTTCTGCGGATGTATTATTCTTCAAACATTGCCGGGTTGCAGATCGTTTGGCGGATTGCTATAATGCAGTGGGAGGAAAGAACGATGATAAACTGTTTATTTGTAGGAATGGGAGGCTTCATTGGATCTGTGTGCAGATATCTTCTGGGACTTCTGCCCATAGAGACCAGTCAGGGATTTCCTGTAAAAACATTGATCACCAATGTAATCGGAGCATTTGTGATTGGAATCGTTGCAGCTGCAGCTGCAAAAAATACAGCCCTGAATCCAAGGCTTGTACTATTTCTGAAAGCAGGGATCTGCGGAGGCTTTACAACATTTTCAACCTTTGCCTATGAGACAGGAGCCATGATGGAAAAAGGACAGACAGGACTTGCACTTCTTTATGTGATATTAAGTGCGATACTTGGAGTTCTGGCTGTTTTTTGCGGACAGCTGCTTGTAAGATAAAATAAAAACGGGAGGGAAAATCATGGAAGAACCAAGAATTGACAAAACCATCTACACAGGAAGACCGGAAGATTCGTCAGGACGTCTGGAGAAAGAAATCCGGGTGTATGATTTTCTGGACAGTCTGGGAATTGAATATAAAAGAGTAGATCATGAGGCACTGATGACAATGGAGGCCTGCGAGGAAGTAGACAAACTTCTGGGTGCGAAAATATGTAAAAATCTGTTTCTCTGCAATCGTCAGAAAACCGATTTCTATCTGCTTCTGATCCCGGCAGAGAAACCGTTTAAGACGAAGTTTCTGTCCAAACAGATCGGAACAGCAAGGCTTTCTTTTGCAGATGGGGAGCAGATGGAAGAGTATCTGAACATCACACCAGGTTCACTTAGCCTGATGGGACTGATCTTTGATAAAGAAAAAAGAGTTCATCTGGTAATTGACAGGGAAGTGCTGGAAGAGAAATATTTCGGGTGCCATCCATGTATCAATACTTCAAGTCTTCTGATGAAAACCAGTGATGTAAAAGAAAAAATTCTGCCGGCCCTCGGCCACGAATATCAGGTGGTCGAGCTGCCGACAGAATAGAAAGATCAGTGTATGGGAGTAAAGTCCTTCTTATTAGACTCTGATATAATATAGTGGGGACGGTGCTTGACCTCCATATAAGTTTTGGCTATGTACTGTCCCATAATTCCAAGACAGAAAAGCTGCAGGCCGCCGATGAAGATGATCACGCAGATAATGGAAGCCCAGCCCTGAACCGGATCATCAAAGATTAGTTTTCTTATAATAATAGTAAGAAGTGTCAGGAAAGAAAATCCGGTCATGGCAGTCCCGAACCAGGAAGCAATAGTCAGGGGAACCTGGGAAAAATTAATGATGCCGCTGACTGCATATTTAAAAAGCTTCCAGAAATTCCATTTTGTCTCACCGGCTACACGCTCGACATTCTTATATGGGAGCCAATATGTACGGAAACCGATCCATCCGAAGATTCCTTTGGAGAAACGGTTGTATTCGCTCATGGAGATGATGGCATCCACCATGCTGCGTTTCATCAGGCGGAAATCTCTGGCACCGTCAACAATATCCGCATCTGAGATCTTGTTGATGATCTGATAGAATTTCCGGGCAAAAAAGCTCCGGATGGGTGGCTCACCGTCACGGCTGACACGTCTTGTAGCAACACTGTCATATTCGCCGGATTCCAGTTTTTTCATCATTTCAGGAAGAAGAGACGGCGGATCCTGAAGATCGGCATCCATAACTGCCACATAATCACCTCCGGCGTTGCAGAAGCCTGCATACATGGCAGCTTCTTTTCCGAAGTTTCTGGAAAAAGAAAGATAGATCACATGAGGATCTTTTTCTGAAAGTTCTTTTAAAATCTCAAGGGTTCGGTCTCTGGAACCATCATTTACAAAAATAAATTCATAGTCACAGTCCATTTTTGAAAGGACAGAAGACGCTTCCTGATAAAAAAGAGGAAGGGATTCTTCTTCATTAAAACATGGTATAATCAAAGAAATCATTTTTTAAACCTCCGTTTCTTATTTTCTGCTAAAGTAACGGTAATTGTCAACAGGATTCCAAAAACAGAAACAGCAATGCCAGCATAGAGCACCGGGCATGTATATTTCATCTCAATCGTGTTTTCACCTTTTTCAAGAGGAATGGAATACATACAGTTGTCAATGAGATCATAGGAGGCTTTCTTTCCGTTGAGATAAACATTCCAGCCTTTATCGTACGGGACAGAGAGATATAGCCTCTGGTTGTCAGATGTAGCATTGCAGACAGCATGTACGTATCCGTTTTCTATGGTAAGTTCATCTGGCTGACTGGATGAAATCTTTTGAGTAACCTGAGAAAGTGTATCTAGGTTCAGACCATAGAACTGTTCTGCGTCAGGACGTATGTAATAACCTGCTTTTGAGCTGATGGAAACTGTTGCCTGCGATTCATTTTGATCTGCCGGGATATAGAACACAGACGGAGCCAGCCACCAGGAGTATCTGGTTTTATATTTATTTTTTACAGTGAGCATGGCCTTATCCATGAGAGCATCCCACGGAATATTTCCATAGAAAACATAATTTCCCTGCTTCAGATCAATGGAGTAGGACTGTGCTTTGTGTTTTTTGGAGTCACCTTCAGAAGTTCTGGAAAAATCCAGCGGTTCATAAACCGAAACCTTTTTGCCGTATAGCAGGCTGTACAGGTAATTCTGATACTCAAAAGGATTGGATATATCTGCTTCTTCATTTTTGATCCGGGAATCCGTGTAGATCAGTCCCATAGGAAGAGCGTAGGGATTCCGGTATATTTTTTTGTCCTGATCATTATCTATGGAAGAAACTTCTTCAAGTCCATTGATCTTATAAGGAGACAGAGTATATTTTACACTAAGAAGAGCATCTGCACCAATCACGGATGCATTGGTAATATTCATGTTTTCTCCGCATTTGGTATAACCGATATGTTCCAGAAAATCACGCTGGTTATCATCGGGGGATGAGGTGTAGCCTGAAATCGAGCGGTAATTGAAAGCGAAAGCTTCATCATAGTTGGAAGTAGTATTACTTGGAAGCATTTTCTGCGTGGTAGTCTGTGAAATACGGTACAGACTCTGATCCATGTTCTGGATATCACTGATCTGTTTCTGAGTAATGGCTGAATAAAGTTTATAGCTGGCATCTTCAGAAACATGATATTCATCCATCAGAAGCTTGGTGTTATAGGCAGTGCTTCCCAGAATCAGGCCGGCAGCGGCGATAAAAGCAGTCCAGCGGTACAGGTTCAGCTGCTGTCTGGTAAATGCAGTAAATATGGAAAATGCAGCAGCTGTAAAAAAGGCGATCAGAACAGTAGTACAGGTTTGCTGAAGAGCATTGTCTCCTTTTGCATTATGGCGCAGCAGGAGCAGAAGCCCGGCAAAAATAACACTGCTTCGGATCAGAATAAACGGGCTTTCTTTATCAAGGAACGCAAGATAAAAGAATGCGGCAATAAAAAGAATTCCGAAGATCGTCAGATAAGAATAACGATACCAGAAGCTGCTGACCGCTTTAAACAGCGAAAATACAGTGCAAAAAGGTTCCCAGTAAAGGATCATGACAAAAAGTACTGCGAAGCTTCCCAGAACAGTCTTCAGCCTTGCGGAAACTTTTCCGGACAGAAAAAGTGCGATCAGTCCGGTTATGGCAAAAGTTCCGCAGAACAGGGAAACACTTCCTTCTTTACTGACAGAGCCAAAAACATAATTGGACAAAACAGTGGAGAAATTTCCGGTAAAATTAAAATTCAGCAGCGTGGAAAAATCAAGTGCTCCTCTGTTGGAATTTCGCATGGCAGAAACTGTAGGGAGGAACAACACGCAGCTGCATAATACGCCGGATATCATAGCTGTCAGGTAGCGTGCAATGGAACGGAGGCAGTGACTTATGGCTTTCTTTGAAAAATCTGATGAGATCAGATAAATGCAGAGTTCCAGAAGCAGCCATATCCCGGAAAAAAGGCAGTTGATGCCGCCGATATACCAGTTGAAAAGTATGGATAATGCAACCGGAACAGTGAGTTTCCAGACAGATCCCGAATAAAGAAGCCGGTATACTCCAAGAAGGATCAGAGGCAGCATATAAACACCGTCCAGCCACATCAGATTGCTGCTCTGGGCAATATTGTACTGGCAGAGTCCGTAGCTTACAGACAGTATGACAATACAGGAATTTTTGACAAGGTCAGATCTGTCTGCAAGATATTTCCGGAAGCGGCCAATAAGAAACCAGCAGAATGTAAAAGAGGCAAGGGAAAGCTTCAATATTACAAGAAGGTCAAAAAAACTATGGAGCTGTGATTTCTTAAAAAATACAGAAAGCAGCATAAAAGGTGAAGTAAGGTAGTAACTGAAGACACCGATACAGTTACCGCCCAAAGTTTTGCTGAAGGTATAGGTAAGACTGTTTTTTCCGGATAAAACATCTTTAAAATAGGAATAAAAGTTCAGATATTGGATGCCGGCATCGTGTGAGGCCAAGGAATTATCGCCAAAAGGTGCGTATCCGTAATGCCAGAACAGAAGCAGCAGAGTCAGCAAAGTGACTGTAAAGGAATAAAAACACAGTTGTCGGTTGTTCTTTTTCATAGATATAGTGCTCCTAACATATGATTAAAATTTCAGTGACAAAATTGGTTATATTGTATCATAATACAGATATATGTCCAGTCCTGTAAATTATATTTCTCTTGCGTTGAACTAAATTTATGTTAAACTGAAATAAAGAAAACAGATAATAAAGTAAAAATGCAATGAGGTGGAATATGCTGGGAAAATTTAACAGTTTTATAGAGAAATGGATGGCTTTTGTAACGCCTGTCTGTCTTCTGACGGGCGTGCTTTTTCCGGATATTGCGAAGCATGGTGTACCGTATGTTACTTATGCTTTTGCATTTATGACGTTTGTCGGTGCACTGAAATCCAGATTCAGGGATGTGGCAGATGTATTTAAGAGACCGCTTCCGCTGATTTTGATGCTGCTTGTGCTTCATGCTCTTGTGCCGATGATCGCCTGTGGTCTGGGACATCTTCTGTTTCCGGGAAATGCGAATTATATCACAGGAATGGTTCTGGAATTTTCAGTTCCCACAGCTGTGATCAGCTTAATGTGGGTGTCAATCTATAATGGAAACAGTCCGCTTTCTCTTTCCCTGGTTGTGATCGATACGATCCTGGCACCGTTTCTGATTCCTGCAGCTTTGAAGATATTGGTGGGGTCCAGTGTGAAGATGGATACCATGGGAATGATGAAAGAGCTGGTATTTATGATCGCTCTTCCGGCAGTTCTTGCAATGTGTCTCAATGAGTTCAGCCATGGAAAAGTAATGGAGACCTGGCCATCCAAGCTGGCTCCTTTTTCAAAAATGTGCCTGATCTTTGTGGTGACATCCAATTCCTCCAAGGTTTCCCCTTATATGAAACACCTCAATGGAGAAAGACTGGAAGTGGCAGCAACGATCCTTGTTCTGGCAGCGGGAGGTTATGCTATCGGCTGGCTGATAGCGATTTTTACGAAACAGAATAAACAGTCCACAGTTTCTATGATCTATGGTTCCGGTATGAGAAACATCAGTGCAGGAGCTGTAATTGCAGGAGCGTATTTTCCGGCAGAAGTACTGTTTCCGGTTATGATCGGAACTTTGTTCCAGCAGATCCTTGCAGCATTTTATGGAAGTATGGTACGTCGGATACAGACGAAACAGCGGGAAAAGGAGGCGGGCTATGGAGTTTCAGCATGAACTGATCATTCCCGATGAGGGACTTCCTTTCAAGCTTTTTCTCTTTGAAGGAAGAAACGGAAATTATGTCAGGGAAAAACACTGGCATACATCTATCGAGATTTTTACTGTGATGGAAGGAAGCCTTTCTTTCTATATTAATGAGGTGGAATATCCACTGAAGGCAGGAGAGTTTCTGATCATTAATTCCAATGAAGTACATTCTATCCAGGCACCGGTGCGGAATGAGACAATTGTATTGCAGATTCCGCTGAAGCAGTTTACGGATTATTTTACTGCGCAGAGGTTTATCAGGTTTCATAGTGGAAACACTTCGCAGAATAAGACTTTACGTTTCATATCTGAAGGAACAGAAGCGGAACAGATAAATGCAGGCTTAATGGAAAACGACAGCCGCATGGTTTCCCTGATCCGGGAATTATATCGGGTGTATGTATCCAGGGAGATTGGCTATGAGTTCCGTGCCAGGGCTGTCTTTTACGAGATCCTTTATCTCATGGTTTCCACCTACAGGGTCACAGAGGTGGAGGAAAGTGAGCTGAAAAACAGCCGGAGACTGGATGCTTTGTCAAAAATCACCACTTATATGAGAGAGCATTACAAAGAAGATCTCAGGCTTTCCGGCCTTGCAGCCATGTTCGGATATTCTGACGCATATCTTTCGAGAATGTTCCGTAAGTATGCGAAGGTCAATTTTAAGACATATTTGCAGGATATCCGCATGGCGTATGCCTATAAAGAGCTTCTGAATACCGATCATACGATCAGTTTTATCGCACTTGACAACGGTTTTGCAAGCAGCAGGGCTTTTTCCAAGGAATTTGTGAAACGGTACGGCATCCTGCCGGGCAAGGTGGAACGCCAGAAAAAATAAAATGTCAAAAAAGTGCTATGAATGAGACAAGAAAAACGGCGAAAAGCATACCATGATGTGGTATGCTTTTTTCAGTTGAAAACGAAACAGCGAATGAAGCTGTGAAACAGTAACTCTATAAGGAGGCTAAAACCGTGAAAATTCAGAAAGTAACAGATCCGGCTTTCCGCAAATATGGAAAAGTTCTGGAAGGATACAACTTCAGTGCACTTCTGAAAGAAATGAAACATACACCGGTTCCGGAAGATGTCGTATACGTTCCATCTGTAGAGGAGCTTGAAGCTCTTGAAGTGGAGAAAGACCTGAGAAACAGAGCTTTCGGTGGATTACCCATCGAGATCGGATACTGCAACGGTCACAACAGGAAACTGAACGCTGTAGAATACCACCGCAATTCCGAGATCAACGTAGCAGTGACAGATCTGGTACTGCTCATCGGACATCAGCAGGATATTGAACCGGATTTTACATATGACACAGCTAAGATCGAGGCATTTCTTGTGCCAGCAGGAACAGGAATCGAGGTTTATGCAACAACTCTTCACTATGCACCATGCCATGTGAACGAGAGCGGATTCCAGTGTGTAGTCGTTCTTCCAAGAGGAACCAACACAGACATCGATTTCCCGATGCCGAAAGATGGTGAGGATGGTCTTATGACAGCCAAGAATAAATGGCTCATCGCCCATGAGGATGCGAAGATCGAAGGTGCATTCAACGGACTGAAAGGTGAGAATATCACACTTGATTGAGAAATATTCAAAACCATTCAGAGATGAAATAAAAGTAATTAATGATCTGCCTGTCTGAAGTGCAGAGAGGCATTTTTCAAAAAAGGAGAATGAATTATGAACAACATGCCAGAAGTTAAAGTCGGAATCGTTGCAGTCAGCAGAGATTGCTTCCCGGAAAGCCTTTCCGTAAACAGAAGAAAAGCTCTTGTAGAAGCTTACACAAAGAAATACGATGCAAAAGATATCTATGAGTGTCCGGTCTGTATCGTAGAGAGCGAGATCCATATGGTTCAGGCTCTTGAAGATATCAAAAAAGCAGGCTGCAATGCACTTTGCGTATACCTTGGAAACTTCGGACCGGAGATTTCCGAGACACTTCTTGCAAAACATTTCGAGGGACCGAAGATGTTCATCGCAGCAGCAGAAGAAACACAGGACAATCTTTGCCAGGGACGTGGAGATGCTTACTGCGGTATGCTGAACGCAAGCTACAACCTGCAGCTTCGTAACGTAAAAGCTTATATTCCGGAGTATCCGGTAGGTGATGCAGAAGACTGTGCAGATATGATCCATGATTTCCTTCCGATCGCAAAAGCAATCGAGGGCTTAAGCAACCTGAAGATCATCAGCTTCGGACCGCGTCCTACAAACTTCCTTGCATGCAACGCGCCGATCAAACAGCTTTACAATCTTGGCGTAGAGATTGAGGAGAACTCAGAGCTGGATCTTTTCGAGGCATTCAACAATCATGCAGGTGATGAGAGAATCCCGGCAATCGTTAAAGAGATGGAAGAAGAGCTTGGCACAGGAAACAAGAAACCGGAGATCCTTCCGAAACTTGCACAGTACGAGCTGACTCTGAAAGACTGGGTAAGAGATCACAAAGGATATCGTAAATATGTAACACTGACAGGTAAATGCTGGCCGGCATTCCAGACACAGTTCGGATTCGTTCCATGTTATGTAAACAGCCGTTTGACAGCACAGGGCATTCCTGTATCCTGTGAGGTTGATATCTACGGAACATTAAGTGAGTTTATCGGACAGGTTGTAAGTGATGATATCGTTACACTTCTTGATATCAACAACTCCGTACCGAAGGATATGTACAAAGAGTCCATTGAGGGCAAATTCAACTACACACTGCAGGATACATTTATGGGATTCCACTGTGGAAACACAGCATCCAGCAAGCTGTCCTTCTGTGAGATGAAATACCAGATGATCATGGCAAGATCTCTTCCGATCGAAGTTACAAACGGAACTCTTGAGGGAGATATCAAACCTGGAGACATCACATTCTACCGTCTGCAGAGTACAGCTGACAACAAGCTTCGTGCATACATTGCACATGGTGAAGTTCTTCCGGTTGCAACACGTTCCTTCGGAGCTATCGGTGTATTCGCAATTCCGGAGATGGGACGTTTCTACCGCCACGTACTGATCGAGGGAGGATTCCCGCATCACGGAGCTGTAGCGTTCGGACATCACGGAAAAGCTCTCTTCGAGGTATTCAAATACATCGGTGTACCGGTTGAGGAAATCGGCTACAACCAGCCGGCAGGTGTAAGATATCCGACAGAAAATCCTTGGAGATAATTAAAACAGGCAGGTAATATCATCCGCATATGCGGTCTGATCCTGCTAAATCAGACATGATCCGGAAACCGCGAGCTCTCAGGCGTGCAGACGCTGCGAACTGAGAGCCGCGGTTTCTGTATTTACAGGAGGAAAAAATATTATGTATTATATTGGCGTTGATCTTGGAACTTCAGCTGTAAAGCTTCTTCTTATGGAAGAATCCGGAAAGATCTGCAACATCGTATCAAAAGAATATCCGCTGTTCTTCCCTCATCCGGGCTGGTCTGAGCAGAATCCGGAAGACTGGTTCACCCAGAGCATGGAAGGAATCAAAGAGCTCACAGAAGGAATCGACCGCAAAGAAGTAGCAGGAATCGGTTTTGGCGGCCAGATGCACGGTCTTGTAACTCTGGATAAAGATGACAATGTGATCCGTCCGGCAATCCTCTGGAATGACGGCCGCACAGGCGAGGAGACAGAATACCTGAATACAGTCATCGGAAAAGATAAGCTTTCCCAGTACACAGCAAACATTGCGTTTGCAGGATTTACAGCACCGAAGATCCTCTGGATGCAGAAAAATGAGCCAGAGAATTTCAAAAAAGTAGTAAAGATCATGCTTCCGAAAGATTATCTTGCATATCGTTTAAGCGGATCTTTCTGCACAGATGTTTCCGATGCTTCCGGCATGCTCCTTCTTGATGTGAAGAATCGCTGCTGGTCAAAAGAGATGCTTGAGATTTGCCATATCACAGAGGAGCAGCTTCCGAAGCTGTATGAGAGCTGGCAGGTAGTTGGAACTCTGAAACCGGAAGTAGCGAAAGAGCTTGGCTTCTCAGAAGATGTGAAGGTTGTAGCAGGAGCAGGCGATAATGCTGCAGCAGCTGTTGGAACAGGAACTGTTGGTGATGGCCAGTGCAACATTTCCCTTGGAACATCCGGTACCATCTTTATTTCCAGCAAAGATTTCGGAGTAGATGAAAACAATGCACTTCATTCTTTTGACCATGCAGATGGAAGCTATCACCTCATGGGCTGTATGTTAAGTGCTGCATCCTGCAACAAATGGTGGTCTGAGGAGATCCTTAAGACAAAGGATTTCGTGGCAGAGCAGGCACCGATCCAGAAGCTTGGCGAGAACCAGGTGTTCTTCCTTCCGTATCTGATGGGAGAGAGATCTCCGCATAATAACCCGGATGCAAGAGGTGTATTTTTCGGAATGTCCATGGATACCACAAGAGCAGATATGACACAGGCTGTTCTGGAGGGCGTTGCTTTCGGACTTCGTGATTCCCTGGAGGTTGCAAGAAGCCTTGGAATCAATATCGAGCGCACAAAGATCTGCGGCGGTGGAGCTAAGAGTCCTCTCTGGAAAAAGATCATCGCAAATGTGATGAACCTGAAAGTTGATGTGCCGGAGAATGAGGAAGGTCCGTCCATGGGTGGTGCAATGCTGGCAGCAGTAGGCTGCGGCGCATACCCGGATGTAGAGACTATCTGCAAAAAAATGGTTAAAGTCGTAGATACCGTAGAGCCGGATCCGGAACTGGTTGCCAAATATGAGGAGAAATACCAGAAATTCCGCAAACTGTATCCGACTATGAAAGAGCTGTTTTAACGAATCAGGAGCATGTGAGAAATCACAGCTCCTGATTTTTTCTGTATTGCCTTGGCGTACAGCCTTTGATTTTTGTGAAAACCTTGGTGTAATAATTGGAGTCCGAAAAACCGGACATCAATCCGGCTTCCGTGATCGAACAGGAAGAATCACTGAGATGCTCAAGACTGCGTTCAATCCTGTATTCCTGGATATATCCGAACAGAGTGATGTTCATGCATTTTTTAAAGAGACGGCTACATTCGCTGGGACTTAAATGTATCAGTTCCGCAATGTCTTCCAGAAGGATCTTTTCGGAATAATGTTCTGCAATATAGGACATGATCTTACGGATCCGCCGGTAGTTTTCCTCATCCTGACCGGATGGAGGAACAGCACGGTAAAGCATATTTTCGCACAAAATTTTCCAGAAGTGCTGCAACCTGGAAATAATATCAAACTCGTACAGGGGAGTATGCCGGCTGTCCAGAGCTATGATCTGACGGATATCTTCCACAGCATCCTTATGCCATTCACTGGAAAAATCCAGGGGGATGGCAGAGAGGGAAAAACTGCGCAGGACAGGCTCTGTATATTTCTGGAACAGGATACTGCCTGAAAAACCGTAGATCAGTTTAGGATCAAAGGTGACGGGAATGTATTTACAGTCCTGGTTATGGTACATATATCCTGCATGGAGAGCATTGGCATTGCCGAAGAGTGCCTGGCCTTCCTTAAGGTGAAATGTGTTTTGATTGACTTTGTAGAGCATTTCACCTTTTTCCACATAGGTGAGCTCGATCTCCGGGTGCCAGTGCCACAGAAAAGATCCGGTTTCATATCCGGAAAGACATTCATAGCTTACCAGGCACGGAAATGCACTGTCGCCGTGCTTTTTCAGTTCTTTTCCGACTGTGTTGGTGATGATCTGCATGAAAAACGTTCCCCCTTTTTCTGAACTTTATTTTAACAGAAAGAAATGCGGAAGGAAAGTATCATACCAGGATTAGAGATTTTTCTGTGAACTTTGTTTACAAAACATTTTACGGAGTATTACCTCAATGTGGTCAACTTAAGGAATTTATAAAAAATTTACAATTCCCGCAAGCCTTAT
>ERZ1673737.769-NODE-769-length-36472-cov-8.696241_pt1 | contig 36472 bp, 27 predicted proteins | sample MGYA00580211_ERZ1673737 | MGnify/ENA primary metagenome ERZ1673737 (study PRJEB41218, sample SAMN15661789) | gut metagenome | host: Homo sapiens | place: Canada: London | collected 2015-08-20/2019-03-30 | study: EMG produced TPA metagenomics assembly of... | reverse complement strand
AGTTTTCAAGGTGCTGCCGTTTTCCGGCGACTTGTATAGTTTATTACACTTTCAAAGGTTTGTCAAGTGCTTTTTTCACCTTTTTTCGAAAAGTTTTTTCTTCGCTTTTCTTTCAAGCCGCTTCGTCCAAACAGCTTAGTTATAATAACATCTTAATATCCTCTTGTCAACTACTTTTTCGATATTTTTATAAATCTTTTAATTCTATTGCTTTGGCTGCACCGTTTTCATACATAAACAGGTAATACTTTCTTGTTTTTTCGTAAGTAAACGGCGAAATGTCAAAATATTCTATGGCATATTTTTTCTGAATCTGCCGCCATGTTGCAAAATTATAATCAGGAAGATAGCGCTGCACTCTTTCTGCATCGCGCCAGAAAGCCATGCTTTTTTCATTTAATTCTTCCGAATGCCAGTTTAAAAACTCCGGTTTCCAGCCGGGCTGGAACATTAAAACATCAAAACGCAGCAATTCGCAGATATCTGCCAGCTTTTCTGCATAACATTCAGCGGCAAATTCATACAAAAGCCTGCTTACACCGCGCACATTATGCCCAAGCGGATATTCTCCGCGTTTTTGCCACCACAAAGCAAACTTTTTATAAAAAGCAAAGGTATTCCCCTCTGCTTCCGTTAAATATTTTAACGTATATACAAATCTTCCGCTGTTATAAGTATGTTCAAAAACATCTTCCAAAACCTTTAAAAACCGTAAACCGCAATAGGGCATGTATTTAGTCGACAGTATTTCATAAGGCGGCTCATCCATATATTGCAGCTCATGCTCAAGGCGCTGCTTTTCCATTACCGTACCCGGAAGCACCTTTAAAAATCCCAGCTGCAGCATATCCGGCTGCAGGCCATATACGTCATTAAAAGATTTTTCAAATTCCGCCATTCCTTCGTACGGCAGCCCGGCAATTAAATCAAGATGAAGATGAATATTCCCGTAGCTCAGCAATCTTTTTACATTGGCTGTAAGTTTCTCCCAATTATCGCGCCTATTAATGGCTTCAAGGGTTGGTACATTTGTTGTCTGCACACCTATTTCAAACTGAAAACGTCCTTTGGGAACCGTTTTCAAAAAGTTAAGCACATTTTCAGTCAGCAAATCGGCCTTTATTTCAAAATGAAAAGTTGCATCGGTTTCTGCTTCTGCCAAATGCTGCATTATCGGCAGATAATAATTTTCGTCAAGATTATACGTGCGGTCTACAAATTTAACCAAAGCCGCATCTGCGGCAATCATCCTGTCCAAATCAGCGTAAACTTTGGCAAGGCTTCTTTTGCGCACATTGCGCGATATTCCCGATAAACAGTACGAACAGTTAAAGGGACATCCGCGCGTGCTTTCGTAATAAACTATTTTTTTGCCTGCAATAACATCCGTTAAATCAGGATAAGCAAATTCAAGCACATCCAAATCGGCAACCACGGCCGTGCCGCCGCTTCTGATAACGCGTCCATCCTTTTTAAAGGCAACATGTGCAGGCAGTTCGCTGTTTTGCTGCAAGGCGTTTATAAGGCGCACAAAAATTTCTTCGCCCTCGCCCATTACAATATAATCAATCTGCGGACATTCGTTAAAAATGCGTTCCGGCTCAAACGAAACTTCCGGCCCGCCGGCAATTATTTTAAGCTGCGGCATTACTTTGCGCAAAAGCCTGATAAGGCTGTAAACATAATTTTTATTCCAAATATGCACCGAAAGCCCTACGACATCTGGTACTTTTCCGGTTATTTCAGCCAGCACTGCCAACAGCGGCGTCTGCACGGTATCTTCAATAAGTTCCGTTTCAATTCCGTGTGCTTTTGCATGTGCGCGGATGCTGCGCAGCCCCAATGCCGTATGTATGTATTTGCTTCCGATTGCCGTTAAAATTATTTTCATGTTTACCGCCTCTAACTTAAATATATCGTCTTGTGTTATAATAATAAAGTATTGAAATTTTTGCAAGGAGTGATTAAAAATATGACGCAAAATATTCCCGCGCACGGCAGCAATATTGCCAGAAAAGATATAAATGAAATTTACAAATGGAAAATTGATGATTTATATGCAGACAAAGAAAGCTGGCAGGCTGCCGCCCAAAATTTAAAAGCAGAACTCAGCCGTTTTGAAGAATTTAAAGGCTGCCTTGGTAATGAGAAAATTTTATTGCAGGCACTGCAAAAGCAGGCCCAACTTTCAGAAGAAATTTCCAAAATTTATGCCTATGCACGCCTGCAACTTGATGCCGATAATGCCGACCCGGCTTTACAGGCCATGTCCGGCGAAACCGAAAGCCTGCTGGCTGATTTTAATAATGCGGTATCGTTTGTTGAACCGGAAATAATTTCACTGTCCAAAGATTATTTAGAGTCCTGCCTGGCAGAATCTTCTTTTAACGAATTTAAATTTTATCTTGCCAACCTGCTACGCCTTGCTCCGCATGTACTGCCGCAGGAGCAGGAAGCATTGCTTTCGCAGGCAAGCCTTGCCATGTCAGCACCTGCTGCTATCTTCCGCAGCCTTGTCAGCGCCGATATGGAATTTCCTCCTGTTACCGACGGCAAAGGTAATACAGCCAATGTAAGCGAAGGCAATTATTTGCTGAACATGACCAGCGCCGACCGTACATTGCGTAAAAATTCCTTCCGCACGCTTATGGGCACTTACCATAACTACCGCAATACGCTTGCTAACACTTTAACCGGACAGTGCCGCGTAAGCCGTTTTTATGCCACTGCCCACAAATATGAAGATACCTTAACGGCAAGCCTTGCCGAAGATAATATCCCGACAGAACTTTACCACAAATTAATTGAAACTGTACATAATAATTTAGAACCCCTGCACGAATATATTGCCATAAAAAAAGCTGCCTTGAAGTTGGATGAACTTCACCCATACGACTTATACATGCCGCTTTCATCTGCCGGAGAAAGTTTTGCCTGCACATTTGAAGAAGCCTGCTGCCGTGTTGCCGAAGCGCTCGCTCCGCTTGGCGAAGATTACATCAGCACTTTAAAACATGCTTTTAAAAGCCGCTGGATTGACATTTACGAAAACAAAGGCAAACGCAGCGGTGCCTATTCCTGGGGTATTTACGGCGTACATCCTTATGTTCTGTTAAACTATCAGCCGCGCTACAACAGCATTTCCACTATCGCGCACGAAATGGGCCACGCCATGCACAGCTATCTTGCCAACCAGGCGCAAACTTATACCAACAGTGACTATTCCATTTTCTGCGCTGAAGTTGCCAGCACAACAAATGAAATTTTACTTTTGGAACACACACTTGCCAACGCTACCGCCGAGCAAAAAATTTATCTCATCAACCAGTTTCTTGAAGCAGTGCGCACCACGGTTTACCGCCAGGTACAATTTGCCGAATTTGAACTTTACACTCACGGAGAAATTAACGCCGGGCGCAGCCTGCAGGCAGAAAACCTTGAAAACTACTGGCTGGAAAGCAACAAAACATATTACGGCCCGGCTCTTACAGCCGATAAAGAACTTGCCAGCGAATGGTCGCGCATTCCGCATTTTTACACACCGTTTTACGTTTACAAATACGCAACCGGTTACAGCGCCGCAACCGCTTTCGCCGAAGCAATACTCAGCGGCAAAGAAAACGCCGTTGAAAAATACCTCGGTTTCTTAAAAGCAGGCGGCAGCGATTATTCGCTGAACATTTTAAAAAATGCCGGTGTAGATTTAACCACGCCGCAGCCTGTTGCCGTAACACTGCAAAAATTTGCTCAAAAAGTGCAGGAACTAAAAACACTTTTAAAATTATAATCATTATACAGCAAAAGAGACGGTTCATAACGAACCGCCTCTTTTTTATTTAAGCCTGAATTATAATTTTTGTTTTAATTCTTCAACTTTAGCTTTCTGCCCTGCAATAATTTCATCGCCGCGCACAAACTGTTTGTCGTTTTCCGTAAATGCCGGGCCGCCGTAAGAAGTACGTGCAGCCACGCAGTTTTCCGGTTTTAATGCGTCAAGCAAATCTGCTTCAAACAAATCGCTGAACTTTTTGTATTCGTCAAGCGAAATTTCCGGCAGGAACTTGCCTTCGGTAATGGCGTAAGCCACGCATTTGCCGACAACTTCGTGTGCCATGCGGAAAGGCAGGCCTTTGCGCACAAGGTAATCTGCCAAATCGGTTGCATTGGAAAAATCCTTGCTTACGGCTTCACGCATTCTGCCCACATTAACAGTCATGGTTTTTACCATGTCGCTGTAAACGGCAAGCGTAAATTTCAACGTGTCAATGGCGTCAAAGAAGCCTTCCTTATCTTCCTGCAAATCTTTGTTGTAGGTTAAAGGCAGGCCTTTGGCTGTAGTAAGCATTGCCATTAAATGCCCGTAAACACGGCCTGTTTTGCCGCGCACAAGTTCGGAAATATCCGGGTTTTTCTTCTGCGGCATCATGGAAGAACCTGTTGCAAAAGCATCATCAAGTTCAATAAAGCCAAATTCCGTGCTGCTCCACAGGCAGAATTCCTCGCTCAAACGGCTCATGTGCATCATCAGCGTCGAAGCAAAGCTTAAAAATTCAATAATATAATCCCTGTCGCTTACCGCGTCCATACTGTTGGCATAAACGCTGCCGAAATTCAGCTGTTCTGCCACAAAGAAACGGTCAATCGGGAAAGTTGTACCTGCAATGGCGCCGGCGCCGAGCGGCATAATGTCCGCACCTTCCCATACGCCGAGCAGGCGGCGGAAATCGCGCTGCAGCATGTTAAAATATGCCAGCAGATGATGTGCAAAAGTAATCGGCTGCGCACGCTGTAAATGCGTGTACCCGGGCATTAAAGTTTTATCGTGCTTTTTAGCAACACTTAAAAGTGCTTCTTCAAACTGCACCAAAAGTTCTGCAATTTCCACAACTTCACGTTTCATATACATGTGCATATCAAGCGCAACCTGGTCATTGCGGCTGCGTGCAGTGTGCAGCCTTGCACCGGCAGCACCGATACGTTCTGTAAGGCGTGCTTCAATATTCATATGAATATCTTCCAGTGCAATGTCAAATTCAAAATTGCCTGCTTCAATATCTTTTAAAATATCTTTTAAGCCTGCAACAATTTTTTCTGCGTCTTCTTCCGGAATGATTCCGCATTTGGCCAGCATTGTAGCATGAGCAATACTGCCGCGGATGTCCTCATGGTACAAGCGTTTATCAAACTCAATGGACGCATTGAATGCGTCCACGAGCTCATTGGTATTTTTGCTGAATCTTCCGCCCCAGAGTTTAGCCATTATTTAAGTTTGCCCTGTTTCATCAATGCACGTACGGTCAGCGGCAGGCCGAACAGTGTGATGAAGCCGGTAGCGTCAGCCTGGTTGTAAACTTCGTCGGCGCCGAAGGTTACATATTCCTTGCTGTACAGTGAATACGGAGATTTAGTGCCGGCGCTCATGATATTGCCTTTGTAAAGTTTCAGGCGAACGGTGCCGGTAACGGTTTTCTGGGTTTCGTCAACAAATGCAGCCAGTGCTTCACGCAACGGGCTGAACCACATGCCGTCATAAACCAGTTCGGCATATTTAATGGCAATCATTTCCTTGTAGTGCATGGTAGCGCGGTCAAGGCACAGTCTTTCAAGTTCTTTATGTGCGTAAACAATAATTGCACCGCCCGGATTTTCATATACGCCGCGGGATTTCATGCCTACGAGGCGGTTTTCAACCATATCGCAAATGCCAACGCCGTTGCGGATGCCGATTTCGTTTAATTTTTCAAGCAGTGCTGCCGGAGAAAGTTTTTCGCCGTTAACGGCAACAGGCACGCCTGCTTCAAATTCCAGTTCAACATATTCGTCTTTATCGGGAGCTTTTTCCGGAGTGCTGGTAACGATAAAGAGTTCGTCTTTCGGAGCATTCCAGGGGTCTTCAAGGTCGGAGCCTTCATGGCTTAAATGCCACATGTTGCGGTCCATGGAATAATCGTGGTCTTTGGTTACGGGCACCGGAATGTTATGTGCTGCTGCAAAGTCGATAGCGTCTTCACGGGAACGGATGCTCCATTCACGCCAGGGCACAATAACAGCCAGCTGCGGAGCAAGAGCTTTAACGCCAAGTTCAAAACGAACCTGGTCGTTGCCTTTGCCGGTAGCACCGTGAGCAACAGCGTCAGCGCCTTCTTTCAGTGCAATTTCAACCAGTTTTTTGGCAATCAGCGGACGTGCAAAAGAAGTGCCGAGCAGATATTTCTGTTCATAAATGGCACCTGCTTTAACAACAGGCCATACATAATCGGAAACGAATTCTTCTTTTAAATCAAGAATATAGCATTTGCTTGCGCCGGATTTTAAAGCCTTGTCATGAACGATATTCAGTTCGTCGCCCTGGCCAAGGTCTGCGGTGCAGGCAATAACTTCGCAGTTATTGTAGTTTTCTTTAAGCCAGGGAATAATAACGGAAGTATCAAGGCCGCCGGAATAAGCGAGCACTACTTTTTTAATTTTGCTTTTGTCAATTTTCATTAAAGTACAGCCTCCTGTTGTTTGCATAATATACAGCTTTTATGTATAAAAATATATAACGAATATGATTATACCACAAATTTTAAAAATTTCCAGTATTTTTATAAATATTTTGTGTATTTTTATTAGATGATATCATCAGTCATCAAAAGTGCCATAATGGCTTTCTGCACATGCAGGCGGTTTTCTGCCTGGTCAAAGACTTTGGACTGCGGCCCTTCCAGCACTTCCTCGGTAATTTCCTCACCGCGGTGTGCAGGCAGGCAGTGCAGAACCATAGCGTCCGGGCGTGCCACGCTCAGCAGTTCTTTGTTAATCTGGTAATCGCCAAGCGCTTCCTGACGGATGCTTTGTTCGGCTTCCTGTCCCATACTTGCCCAAACATCAGTGTAAAGAACATCTGCGCCTTTGGCGGCACGGAACAAATCTTCATCAACTTCAATGGTGCAGCCGGTAAGTGCGGCATCTTCCTGCGCGGTTCTTACAATTTCCGGGTCAGGCTGGTAGCCTTTCGGCGATGCGCAAACCATATTCATGCCTACTTTGGCGCAGGCATACATCAGCGAATGTGCCATATTGTTGCCGTCGCCAACATAAACCAGCTTACGTCCTTTTAATATTTCCTTATGTTCCATAATGGTGAACATATCGGTCAAGGCCTGGCAGGGATGCAGCAAATCGGTCAATCCGTTAATAACCGGCACGGTAGCGTATTTGGCAAGTTCAATAACGGAATCATGCGAGAATGTACGAATCATAATACCGTCAACAAAACGTGAAAGCACCCTTGCCGTATCGCGCACCGGCTCACCGCGGCCAATCTGCGAAGCGGAATCATTAAGATAAATAGGATGTCCGCCAAGCTGATAGAAACCGGTTTCAAAAGAAACCCTTGTTCTTGTAGAGGCTTTGGAAAAAATCATGGCCAGAGTTTTGCCTTCCAGATATCTGTGCGGTTCTCCTCTTTTTTGTTTGCGTTTTAATTTTTTGGCAACGTCCAAAATTGTGGCTACTTCACCAACAGACAAATCATGAATAGAAATTAAATCTTTGTTTCTTAAACCCATTTTATACCCTCACCAACCGATTAAAATTCTGCCAGGGCTGCGTCAAGAGCAGCAACAGCCGTGTCTATTTCTTTTTCCGTTACAATAAGCGGAGGAACAAGGCGTATTACATTGCCAGCAGTGCAGTTAACGATAACATGGTCTTTAAGGCAGTGTTCCACAATTGCTCCGCCCGGTTTGCAGAGTTCCATGCCCAAAATCAGGCCGCGCCCGCGCACTTCAGTAACTTTTTCCGGGTATTTTGCCTTAAGCTCCTGCAATTTGCCCATAAAGTATTTGCCTTTTTCTGCCGCAGCTTCAACAAGCCCTTCTTCTTTAATGGTTGTAAGAGCCGCTTCAATAGCTGCGCAGGCCAGCGCATTGCCGCCAAAGGTTCCGCCATGGTCGCCCGGTTTAAATACATGCGCCAGTTTTTCGTCAACGCAGAAGCCGCCTGTCGGGAAACCGCCGCCAATGCCTTTGGCAAAGGTAAGTACATCCGGTTTAATGCCGGTATGCATATAGGCAAACCACTGGCCGGTTCTGCCGACGCCGGACTGAATTTCGTCAAAAATCAGCAATGCGTCATATTTATCGCACAAAGCGCGCGCACCCTGCAAATATTCGTCACTGGGCACATGCACGCCGCCTTCGCCCTGAATAGGCTCAAGCATTACGCAGCATACATCTTCGTCCATTACTTCTTTCAGCGCTTCAAGGTCGCCGTAAGGAACATAGTCAAAACCTGCCGGCAGCGGTTCGTACCCCTGCTGGTATTTAGGCTGTCCGGTTGCCGTTACCGTCATCATGGTGCGCCCATGGAAGGAATGAACAGCTGTAATAATGCGGTATTTACCATCATTTTTACTGTGGCCGTATTTGCGCGCCAGTTTAATTGCGCCTTCGTTGGCTTCCGCACCGCTGTTGGCTAAAAACACACGGTCAAAACCGGTTGCTTCGCTGATAAGTTTTACTGCGCGCGCCTGCACGTCCGTATAAAATACGTTGGAGCAGTGCATAATTTTACCGGCCTGTTCGCTGATTGCCTTAACAAGCGCAGGATGGGCATAGCCCAAAGAATTAACGGCAATACCTGCCAGAAAGTCGAGATAGCCTTCGCCGTCGGCGTCATAAACCATGCAGCCCTTGCCATGGGTAAGCGCCAGCGGATAACGGCCGAATACCGGAAGGTAATATTTATCTGTCTGTTCTCTGATTTCTATATTATTCACCTTTTTGCCCCCTCAGAAAAATTTATAAAGTTTTTACAACCTCGGTGCCTACGCCTTCATCGCTGAATACTTCCATCAAAATGCTGTGTTCGGCACGGCCGTCAATAATCTGTGCTTTCTTGGCGCCGCCGCTGAGTGCGGTAATGCAGGCTTTAACTTTCGGAATCATGCCGCCGTCGATATTGCCTTTAATGATAAGTTCCTGTGCTTTTTCAAAAGTCATAGTGGAAAGGAAGGTGCTTTCATCGCGGTAATCGGCATAAATGCCTTTTACGTCGGTAAGTACCAGAAGTTTTTCTGCTTTTAATGCACCTGCAATTTCACCTGCAACGCTGTCTGCATTGATGTTGTAGGTTTCACCGGTTGCGCCAACGCCTGTCGGTGCAATAACGGGAATAAAGTCGTTATCCAGAAGTACGTTTAAAAGTTCGGTGTTAATGTGTTCAACAGTGCCTACATAACCAATGTCAACCAGGTTTACTTCGCCATTTTCATAAACGTCGGCAAGATGTTTTCTTGCCTGAATGAGGTTGTCGTCCTTGCCGTTAAGGCCTACTGCTTTGCCGCCCAAACGGTTTAAACGGCCAACAAGGTCGGTGTTAATTTTGCCAACCAGTGCCATTTCCGTAATGCCTACCGATTCTTCATCCGTTACGCGCAGGCCGCCTACAAACTGGGTCTTTTTGCCGGCCTTAACCATCTGCGCGGTAATTTCCGGGCCACCGCCGTGAACAACAATCGGGCGCAGGCCTGCACATTTCAGGAAAATAATATCCTGGAGGACTTTATTTTTAATTTCATCATTCAGCATAGCATTGCCGCCATATTTTACAACAACGGTCTTGCCTTTAAAATCTCTCAGGTACGGAAGTGCTTCCACCAAAATTTTAATTTCTTCGTTACGTAACATTGATTATTCCTCCTGTAATCCGGCAAAAGCCGTTAATAAAATGTTGTTTAATATCAGGTGTGGTATTCACCGTTTATTTTAACATATTCATAGCTGAAATCACATGTCCAGACGGTAGCTTCTTCTTTGCCTGCACCAAGGTCTATTTTCATGCTGATGTCGTGCTGTTCCATAATGTCTTTCAGGCTTTCAAGCGGAACATTGCAGTTCATGCCGTTTTCCACGAGCCTTACGCCGCCGATTTCAAGGTTTACCTTATCCGGCTCCATCTGCGCGCCGCTGTAACCGGCTGCACAAACAATGCGTCCCCAGTTGGGGTCTTTGCCAAAAAATGCCGTTTTTACAAGCGGGGATTTGGCAATGGCCATAGCAGCCGTTTTGGCTTCTGCCCAGGTTGCGGCACCGGCAACATTCACTTCCAAAAATTTGGTAGCGCCTTCGCCGTCGCGCGCAATCATTTTGGCAAGGTCCTGCGCACATGCCAGCAAGGCTTCAAAAAACGCCGGGTAATCCGGATGTTCTTCGCTTACAATAATTTCGTTTTCGGCAAGGCCGTTAGCCAGTACAATCATACTGTCATTGGTACTGGTATCGCCGTCAACAACAACCATATTAAAAGATTTATCGGCAGCAGCCTTAACCGCGCGTTTTAAAACATCCGGCGCAACAGCAGCATCGGTAGTTAAAAAGGTAAGCATGGTTGCCATATTGGGGTGAATCATGCCGGCACCTTTGGCTATACCGGCAATTTTAACAGTTTTTCCGCCTAATTCAAACTCATAAGCCGCATGCTTGATAAAAGTATCCGTTGTCTGAATTGCCATGGCGCAGCTTTCGCCGCCGGTTTCGTCCATAGCGTCAACAGCGTCGGCAATGCCTTTTGCCAGTTTATCCATCGGCATAAAATGCCCGATAACGCCGGTGCTGCAAACATAAACAGCATCGTTTTCAACGCCTAAAAGTTCTGCCGTCTGTGCCTGCATTGCTTCGGCATCTTTTAAACCCTGTTCGCCGGTGCAAGCGTTAGCACAGCCACTGTTTACCACAATAGCCTGCGCATAAGATTTTGCAGCAACTTTGCGGCTTACCAATACAGGAGCCGCACACATTTTATTCTGCGTAAACACGGCGCCGGTTGCCGCCGGCACAGTGCTGTAAATAACGGCTACATCATGGTTGCCGCTGGCTTTAATACCGGCTTTAACACCGGCTGCCAAAAAGCCCTGCGGCGTTGTAACCCAACCGTCAATCTTTTTCATTAGCCAACCTCCTTAAGGATATACGGGCAGCTGACGCAGCCCGGTTGTTTCATCAAGGCCAAACATTACATTCATATTCTGCACGGCCTGCCCGGCAGCACCTTTTACAAGGTTATCGAGCGCACTCATTACAATCACTCTGCCGGTGCGCGCATCCGTCTGCCAGCCTATATCGACATAATTGGAAGCCCTGATATTTTTAATTTCGGGGCATGCTCCTTTGCCTAAAAGGCGGATAAAAAATTCGCCGCCGTACATTTCTTTAAAAGCATTTTCAACATCGGCATCCGTAACACCCGGTTTAAGCATAGCATAGCAGGTTGCCAAAATGCCGCGGTCAACCGGCAATAGGTGCGGAGTAAACTGAATTACAACATCCTCACCTGCAAATTCAGAATAAATCTGTTCAATCTCCGGCGTATGCCTGTGCGTTGCCACGCCGTAAGCGTGGAAGTTTTCGTTGACAGAGCAGTACAGGCTGCCAAGCTTAAGCCCGCGCCCGGCTCCTGTTGTGCCGGACTTGGCATCAACAACAATGCCCTTTGTTTCAATTAAACCTGCTTTCAGCAGAGGCACCAGAGCCAGAATGCTGCAGGTTGTATAACATCCGGGGTTTGCCACCAGTTCAGCACCGGCAACATCTTTGCGGTACAATTCCGTTAACCCATAAACAGCTTTTGCTTCAGGGTCAGCATGCGGAACTTTATACCATTTTTCAAACACCTTTACATCCCTGAAACGGTAATCACCGCCAAGGTCAATTATTTTAACGCCGCTGCCGCGCAGCATTTTGCCAATCTTCATGGCATGCCCGTGCGGAAGAGCGATAAATATTACATCACTGCCTTTTGCAATTTTTTCCAGCTCATTCATGGAAATAAGCTGTTTGTCTATTCTTCCGCGCAAATGCGGATACATTGCGGCTATATCTTCACCGGTACTGCTTTCAGAAGTAATATAAGCCAGTTCTGCCTGCGGATGCCCGTCCAGAAGCCTTAAAAGCTCAGCACCGGCAAACCCGGTTGCTCCGATAACACTTGCTCTCATACCGAACCTCCCTTGAATTTATGATTTTATAATTATACAACTTTTATGTATAATTAATCAATAGTGTTTTTAAATTTTTTCGCATTTGTTTCCAGTTTTTGCAAAAAGAAAACACTATGCCATTATCATGTATATTGTACTACTTTAGTATCCCTTTTTCAAAATTTTTTCGGTAAAAAATAAAAATAAAATTTAAATTTTACCTTGGCGCAATTTTTGGTACAATATTATATAAGAAAATAGGTGAGGTAATTATGGGAAAAATTATTAAACTATTAATTATACTGGCAGCTGTAACAGGTCTTTTTATGTACTACCCCAATATAGCAGGCTACGAAACAGACCCGCAGCCGGCGCAGCAGGCAGAAACAACGCAGATGCAGGAGCAGGCAAACCCTGTCAGCGAATATCAGCAGACAGAAAGCACGCTGATGACAATTTTGCCATATCTGCCGGAGCGTGACACCTGGCCGGATCCGCTGCAAAAAATGTTTATGCTCTTTACTATTGAAAACACGGTTAAGGAACGTACTGCCGGTATGGAATGGACGGCACTGCCCGACATACCTACAGCTATGCAGCAGGCGCTGGTAGCCATAGAGGACCACGATTTTTACCGCCACGGTGCCGTTGATATGGGCGGCATACTGCGTGCAATGTTTGTAAATATTTCTGCCGGCGAAATTGTACAGGGAGGCAGCACACTTACGCAGCAGCTTGCCAAAAATATGTTTTTAAGCCAGGAACAAACCATGAGCCGCAAAGTTTATGAGGTAATGTTCTCGCTGATGCTGGAAAATAAATTCAGCAAAGACCAGATTCTGGAAATGTATTTTAACACTACCTATTTCGGCAACGGAGCAACCGGCATCACTGCCGCTGCACGCAGTTACTTCGGCAAAACGCCTGCCGAAATGAACCTTGCAGAATGTGCGGTTATCGCTTCACTGCCATATGCACCGTCCGCGCTTAACCCGTACGAAAATCCCGAAGGCTGCAAAAAACGCCAGCATTTAGTGCTTGATACCATGGTTAAACGCGGCTTTATCGGCGAAACAGTTGCCAACGCCGCCAAAGAAAAAACAGTTTACCTGGCAGACGGCACGGAATTATAAAAAACTGCGCGTGATATAAAAAAATATAGGAAGTATCAATGTGAAGCGCAGATCAAAATCGCGACGGCTAAATAATTGTTGTAGCCCCCATGCGCCGGACCGCCCATCCGGTTCGGCGAACGCAAATAGGAGCGACATTTTTGACAAGCTGAACAGAGATACTTCCTATATTTTTAACTAACTTTTATAAAATTATCAATCAGTTTATCCTGAAACAAAACAGGCCTCATACTTAATTAAAAGTACGAAGCCTGTTTTTATTTTCTTATTGTTCGCTGAACTGGTCTTTACCTACGCCGCAGAGGGGGCAAACCCAGTCTTCCGGTACATCTTCCCAAGCGGTGCCTGCTTCAATGCCGTTATCAGGGTCACCTACTTCGGGGTCATAAATGTAACCGCAGATATTGCATACCCATTTTGCCATAAATTCCATCTCCTTTTATTTCATTTTAAATCTTTTCAAGCCGTTACTGCTTATGTACCTATTATAGCACACTTCATTCTAAAAGAAAATAATTATCTAAAATGTTTCAATTTTTTAACACTTCAGCCTTTTCCGGCAAATCCATGCGGAAAAAGTCATATATTTTCTGCGCCGCAGGATAATTCATGCTTTCCGTATCCGCAAGTTCTTCCACGCTGGCCGCTTTAATGGCATCAATCGACTTAAATTTAAGCCACAAAGCCTGCCGCCGTTTGGGGCCAATTCCTTCGATATGGTCCAAAACCGAACGCAGATTGCGTTTGCCGCGCAGCTTGCGGTGATAGGTTATTGCAAAGCGGTGCGCTTCGTCGCGGATACGCTGAATTAAATGCAGCGATGCCGATTCCCTGTCCAGCATAATACTTTCGTGGCTGCCTTCGGTAAAAATTTCTTCCTCGCGCTTGGCAAGGCCTATTACCGGCAGTTCGTGCAGCCCCAGCCCGCGGATAACCTCCAGCGCGCTGCTCAGCTGCCCTTTGCCGCCATCAATAACAACCAAACTCGGCAAATCCTCGTAATCCTTATAGCGGCGGTACACAACCTCCTGCATGGATTTAAAATCATCAGGCTTGCCTTCGGCGCTGACAATTTTATATTTGCGGTAATCTTTTTTGCTCGGTTTTCCGTTGCGGAACACAACCATTGACGCAACCGTTTCCGAGCCCTGCGTATGCGAAATATCAAAGCAGTCCATACGTTCCAATGGGTCCGACAGGTTCAGTGCCCTTTGCAGTTCTTCCGCAGCTTCTTCGTCAGTTTTCAAGCTGATTTTCCCCTTGCGCAGGCGTTCTTCAAGAAGCTTGCCCGCATTTTCATCAGCCAGCTGCAAAAGGTCACGCTTTGTTCCGCGCTGCGGGCGGATAAATTCAACCTTGTGCCCGGCTTTTTCCGTCAGCCAGGTAGTAAGCACCGCAGTTTCATCTTCTTCCGGCAAATCCGGCAGAATTATCTCACGCGGTATAAACGAAGCATCATTGTAATACTGCTTGATAAACGCCGTTACTACTTCCTGCCTGCTGTCGCCGCCGTCGGGCAGAAAGAAATTTTCACGCCCAATCAGCTTGCCGCTGCGCACAAAAAATATTTGCAGGCAAATGCCGGTATCGTCTTTGGCATAACCGACTACATCCATATCACCGCCGCCGGTAACTGCCTTCTGCGATTCATCCAGACGTTTTACAGCCGCCAGCTGGTCGCGCAGGCGCGCCGCTTCTTCAAAAGCATAATTTTCGGCGGCATTTTGCATACGCTGCTTTAAGTCTTTTTCCAGTTCACTCGTACGTCCGTCAAGCACCATACATACGCTGCGTATCATTGCCCCGTATTCTTCCCTGCTTACCAGCCCTGCGCACGGAGCAAGGCAGCGTTTAATGTGATATTGCAGGCACGGGCGCTCCTGATTCATTTTGCGGCAGGTACGCAGCGGAAACATCGTCCGCAAAAGTTTTACCGTGGCGTGCATCGCACCGGCATCGGCATAAGGGCCGTAATATTTGCTGCCGTCGCGGATAAGCCGCCGCGTAACATAAATACGCGGAAAATCTTCCGCCATTGTTACCTTTAAATAAGGGTAGGTTTTATCGTCCTTCAGCATAATATTGTAGCGCGGACGGTATTTTTTTATGAGGTTGCACTCCAGAATCAGCGCTTCCACCTCACTGTCGGTAACAATGGTTTCAATTTCCGCAACTTTGCTTACTAGCGCTTTAACCTTAACAGTATGCGAGGCCAGATTGCGGAAATAACTGCGCACGCGGTTTTTAAGCACAACGGCCTTGCCGACATAAATTACTTTGCCGTGTTCATCGTGCATCAGGTATACGCCGGGCTTATCGGGCAGTACCGCCAGTGCTTTGGCTATATTTTCGTTCATTGATACCACCCGTTGTCTTTAGCCTGTTTTAAAACCTGTTTTACATACTGGCCGGTGTAGGATTTTTTTACTTTGGCCAGTTCTTCCGGCGTACCGCAGGCAACAAGCGTACCGCCTTTATCGCCGCCTTCGGGGCCGAGGTCAATCAAATAATCGGCAGTTTTGATAACGTCAAGGTTGTGTTCGATAACGACGACGCTGTCACCGGCTTCCACAAGGCGCTGCAAAACGTCAAGCAGCTTGTGTACATCGGCAATGTGCAGGCCGGTTGTAGGTTCGTCCAGAATGTACAGCGTTTTGCCTGTGCTGCGGCGGCTGAGCTCCGTTGCCAGTTTTACGCGCTGCGCTTCGCCGCCGCTAAGCGTTGTTGCCGCCTGCCCCAGATGGATATAGCCAAGCCCAACATCTTCCAGCACCTGCAATTTACGTGCAATACGCGGCAGGTTCTTAAAAAATTCGCAGGCTTCCGTTACCGTCATATCCAGCACTTCGGCAATGCTTTTGCCTTTATAATGCACTTCCAGCGTATCGCGGTTATAACGTGCTCCGTGGCACACTTCGCACGGCACATACACATCCGGAAGAAAGTTCATTTCAATCTTGTTCATACCGTCGCCGCGGCAGGCTTCGCAGCGCCCGCCCTTCACGTTAAAGCTGAAACGCCCCGGCTTATAGCCGCGCATTTTGGCCTCGTTGGTCTGACTGAACAATTCGCGTATAAAATCAAACACGCCCGTATATGTTGCCGGGTTGCTGCGCGGTGTACGCCCAATCGGTGACTGGTCGATATTAATAATTTTGTCGATATTTTCCAGCCCGCGGATTTCCTTATGTTCCGAAGGGCGCAGACGCGCACCGTGCAGCTTTGCCGCCAGCGCGTTGTACAAAATATCGTTAATCAGCGTGGATTTACCGCTGCCGCTGACGCCGGTAACAACGGTAAACACGCCAAGCGGAATTTTTACATCTATATTTTTAAGGTTATTGGCTTTAGCGCCGATAATTTCAATATAGCGCCCGTCGCACTCACGGCGTTTTTTCGGCACGGGGATAAACTTGCGCCCGCTTAAATACTGCCCGGTGACGGAGTTTTCCACCAGTTTGATTTCTTCTGCAGTGCCTTGTGCAACCACGTTGCCGCCATGTTCACCGGCACCGGGGCCGATATCAATAATCTGGTCTGCGGCATACATGGTTTCTTCATCGTGTTCAACCACCAGCAGCGTGTTGCCCAAGTCGCGCAGATGCTGCAAAGTTGCCAGAAGTTTGCTGTTGTCGCGCTGATGCAGGCCGATAGAAGGCTCGTCCAGAATGTACAGCACGCCGACAAGCCCGCTGCCAATCTGCGTGGCAAGGCGTATGCGCTGCGCTTCGCCGCCGCTTAACGTACCTGCGGCACGGTCAAGCGTTAAATAATCAAGCCCTACATCATTTAAAAAACGTAAGCGTGCCAAAATTTCCTTTAAAATCTGGCGAGCAATAAACTGCTGGCGTTCCGTAAGATTCAGTGTTTCAAAAAAGTTTATCGCGTCACGCACGGTGAGGGCAGTAACTTCACAAATATTTTTGCCGCCGACGAGTATCGAAAGCACTTCCGGTTTCAAGCGCGCGCCATGGCACACCGGGCAGGGCGTGCTCGTCATAAAACTTTCAATATCAAGGCGCATACGTTCGCTAAAAGCTTCGCGGTGACGGCGGCGCAAAAGCGGAATTATGCCTTCAAACGGAGTAGTATGTTTTTTTACTTCGCCCTGCAAATTTTCATACATAAACGAAAATTTCTGTTCGCCGCTGCCGTACCACAAAATTTCCTGCATATCTTTGGGCAGGTCGTTCCATACGGTATCAAGCGAATAACCGTAGTAGCTTAAAACAGCTGCAAGCTGCTTCATATGGTAGGCTTCCTGGTTTGTTGAAAGCGCTGCAATAACGCCTTCGGCAAAGGTTTTGCTGCCGTCCGGAATAATCAGCGATTTATCCAGTTCCATATTCATGCCAAGGCCGGTACAGGCCGGGCAGGCACCCATAGGGTTGTTAAACGAAAACAGGCGCGGCTCAATTTCCGGCAGGCTGATGCCGCAGTCGCTGCACGCAAAATTTTCGCTGTACATCTGCGTTTCGCCGCCGATAACGTTAATTTCAACAAGCCCTTCCGCCAGCTTCAGCGCCGTTTCCACGGAATCGGTAAGGCGCTGCGTAATGCCGTCACGCACAGCAAGTCGGTCGATAACGACGGACAGGCTGTGCTTTTTATTTTTTTCCAGCTTAATTTCTTCATCAAGAGTGCGCACTTCGCCGTCAACAAACATGCGCACATACCCCGCTTTGCGCATCTGGTCCATGATTTTGGCATGTTCGCCCTTGCGACCGCGCACCAACGGCGCCATTACCATAAACCTTGTTCCCTGCGGCATTGCCAGTACATGGTCAACAATCTGCTGCACGGTCTGGCGTTCAATCAATTTGCCGCATTTAGGGCAGTGCGGCTCGCCGATACGCGCAAACAGCAGCCTTAAATAATCGTAAATTTCCGTAACGGTGCCAACTGTGGAACGCGGATTGCGGCTGGTTGTTTTCTGGTCGATGGAAATAGCCGGGCTAAGTCCTTCAATATAATCAACATCGGGCTTGTCCATCTGCCCCAAAAACTGGCGGGCATAGGCCGAAAGCGATTCCACATAGCGGCGCTGCCCTTCGGCATAAATCGTATCAAACGCCAGCGAGGATTTGCCGCTGCCGCTTAAACCCGTAATTACCACCAGTTTGTCGCGCGGTATTTCCACGGTAATATTTTTTAAATTATGCTGTCTTGCTCCTTTTACAATAATCTGGTCTTTCATGTTTTCCTCTATTTTTTACGTTTCTTAGGCACTAATTTTTCGCCCAGCAGCCCTTTGGTTACAATCAAACGGTCGCGCAGTTCGGCGGCGCGTTCAAAGTCAAGCGCTTTGGCGGCTTCCGTCATTTCTTTTTCCAGCGTGCGCGCCAGTTTTTCAATTTCTTTAATGCTGCGTTTTTTCAGTGCCTTTTCGCTGTAATCATCAATGCCGGTTTCTTCGGCAACCTTGGTCAGCTTAATCAGCTGGCGCTGCTCTTTGTAAACCGTTTTCGGCGTAATGCCGTGTTCTTTATTGTAAGCCGCCTGTTTTTCGCGGCGGCGTTCGGTTTCGTCAATGGCGCGCTGCATCGAATCCGTTATGCGGTCGGCGTACATAATTACGCGCCCGTGCTCGTTGCGGGCCGCACGCCCGATAGTCTGAATCATGGAAGTATCACTGCGCAGAAAGCCTTCCTTATCGGCATCCAGAATGGCTATCAGCGAAACTTCCGGCAAATCAAGCCCTTCGCGCAGAAGGTTAATGCCTACCAGCACGTCAAACTTGCCGCTGCGCAGGTCGTCAATAATCGCACCGCGCTCAATCGTGGCAATTTCCGAATGCAGGTAACGAACACGTACACCGGCAGTTTTTAAGTAATCCGTCAAATCCTCCGCCATGCGCTTGGTAAGCGTTGTTACCAGCGTACGCTCACCGGCGGCGGTTACTTTATTTATTTCCGTCAGCAAATCATCAATCTGCCCCTTAATTGGGCGTATTTCAATTTTAGGATCCAAAAGCCCTGTCGGGCGAATAATCTGCTCCACGACTTTATCGGCATGTTCCAATTCGTATTTGGCAGGCGTTGCCGATACGTAAATTGCCTGCTTTATCTGCGACTGAAACTCGTCAAAAGTCAGCGGGCGGTTATCAAACGCCGACGGCAGGCGGAAACCGTGCTCCACAAGCATCTCCTTGCGTGAACGGTCACCGGCGTACATGGCGCGTATCTGCGGCAGCGTAACATGCGATTCGTCAACCACCAGCAAGAAATCATCCGGGAAATAATTTACCAGCGTAAACGGCGCTTCGCCCGCTTTGCGCCCTGCCAGATGGCGCGAATAGTTTTCGATGCCGGAACAGTAGCCCATTTCGTTCATCATTTCCAAATCGTAGTTTGTGCGCTGCTCAAGGCGCTGAGCCTCCAGCAGCTTGTTATGCTCATTCAGGTATTCCAGCCGTTCTTTCAGTTCAACCTTTATGTCCTCCATCGCACGTTCCAGATTCTCGCGCGAAGTTACATAGTGCGACGCCGGGAAAATTGCCACATGCGTGCGCTGCGCCAGCACTTCACCGGTCAGCACATCTATTTCCAGTATGCGTTCTACTTCGTCGTCAAACATTTCTATGCGCACGGCTTTTTCATTGTAGCCGGCAGGAATAACTTCAATAACATCACCGCGTATGCGGAAGGTGCCGCGCTGGAAAGCAATATCGTTGCGGTCATACTGAATTTCCACCAGCTTGCGCAAAATAGCCTGACGGTCAATAATCTGCCCCGTCCTCAGCGAAAGCACCATATCGTAGTATTCCTGAGGTGCGCCCAAGCCATAAATGCACGATACACTGGCAACAATAATAACGTCGCGGCGTTCAAACAGCGCGCTGGTGGCAGAGTGGCGCAGTTTATCAATCTCGTCGTTAATGGAAGCGTCCTTTTCAATATAAGTATCGCTCTGCGGAATATAGGCTTCCGGCTGATAATAATCGTAGTAAGATACAAAATATTCAACCGCGTTATCCGGGAAAAATGCCTTTAACTCGCTGGCAAGCTGGGCCGCCAGTGTTTTGTTGTGCGCAATAACAAGCGTCGGTTTGCGCACACGGTTAATAACCTGCGCAATGGTATAGGTTTTGCCGGTACCGGTTGCACCCAGAAGCACCTGCGTATGCAGCCCTTTGTTTACACCGTCAACAAGTTCTTCTATGGCCTGCGGCTGGTCACCGGCAGGCTCAAACGGTGCCTTTATGTTAAAATCCATAATTAACGCCTCACAGCATTATTTTAAAATCAAACCTACGGGGCAGTGGTCGCTGCCCATAATCTCGGGGTAAATCAATGCATCTTCAATTTCGTCCTGCATTTTCTGTGATACAAGGAAGTAGTCAATACGCCATCCCACGTTCTTTTCGCGTGCTTTAAACATGTAAGACCACCATGTATAAGCGCCCTCCTTATCAGGATATAAATGGCGGTAAGAATCCACAAAGCCGGACTGCAAAAGTTCTTCCATTTTTGCACGTTCTTCGTTGGTAAAACCGGCATTGCCGACATTGTTTTTGGCGTTTTTAATATCAATAAAATTACGCGCCACATTCATATCGCCGCAGATAAGCACCGGCTTTTTGGCGTTCAGCTCGCCTACGTAATTGCGGAAGGCATCTTCCCAGGTTACGCGGTACGGCAGGCGCGCCAAGTCACGCTGGGCGTTGGGCACATACACGTTTACAAGGTAAAACTTATCGTATTCCGCACAAATAATGCGCCCTTCCTTATCGTGTTCTTCAATGCCCATATCGTAAGTTACACTGATTGGTTCCGTTTTGCTGAAAATTGCCGTGCCGGAATAACCTTTTTTCTCGGCGCTGTTCCAATATTCAAAATAACCCGGAAACTCAAAATTAGCCTGTTCACGCTGCATCTTGGTTTCCTGCACGCAGAAAACATCCGCGTCAACGCTGTCCATAAAATTTTTAAAGCCCTTATTCATGCAGGCTCTTAAACCATTTACATTCCACGAAACTAATTTCATTAATCAATCCACATCCTGTTCTATATAAAATATAAAAATTATCTAATAGTATAATTATATCATTTTCGTTTTTGCTTTTAAAGCCATAACGGCAAACACCCGTTGACAAATTTGTAAACAATTATTCCACCAGCACCATGCCGTAAATATCCAGTTTGGTTATCGGCCCGGTTACTACATCCATGTCAAAACCGTTGTCACGCGCCAGCGCGAACACATCTATGCCGCAGGCTTCCAGCGAGGGGCGTGCTTTGGTTGGATGCACGCAATGCTCCAGATTACATTTTTCGCATAAACGGCAGCGCCCCGCTTTAAGCGCGAATGCCTTATAATGGTTAAGCAAAAACGCTTCGCGTTCCAGTTCCAGCAAAATGCGCAGAAGTTCGTTGCTCAGCTGCAAATCAGCACGCTCAAAATCAGCCGGGCCGGTAGGGTCAAGCTGCATGGTGTACTGCACAATAATGCCTTTTTTGTATTCGCTCAAAAAACGCTGCGTAGCTTCATAATCCGGAGAATACGGCGGGCAGCACAAAGTTTTGCCGTAATTAGGGCAGCCGTACTGGCATTTCCAGCGCGTCCACGAACCTGTTTTTATTGTGTTTACATCCACAACTCTGGCTGCGGAAGCCCCTGCCGCCAGTGCTTTTTCTATTAAAACCTGCAAATCTTTTTCCATTGTAACCCCTCCTGTTTAATTATCGTCAAGCAGGGTTTCCAATCCCTGCTGCCCAAGCTGCCTGCAAAAACCGGTAAACCTGGTAAATTCTTTGCTTAAAACTTTATCTTTATGGTAAATAATGCCAAAACGCCGCGTAAATACCTTACTGCAAAGGTTAATGCACCCAAGTTTATGCTCTTTAAGCTCACGCTTAACCAAAAAACGCGAAATAAAAGCTATGCCCATTTTATTTTTTACAGCAAGCTTTACAGAAGCCGCACTGTTGCAGACACAGTTAATCTTCAGCGGCAGCCCGTTTTTGGCAAATACATTTTTTAAAAGCAGGTCTGTCGCACTGCCGCTTTCCCTGCCTACAAAAACTTCTCCGGCAATTTCTTCAAGCGCTGCCGTACGCCCTTCCAGCGGATGCCCCGGCCAGCAAATAACAACTATGTCATCATCAAAAAACGGTAGATACTCAAAAGAATCCTGCTGCACCGTTTCCGGAACTATTGCCAGATCGAGGCTGCTGTTTAAAATTTTCTCCGTTAAGGTTTGTGTATTGCTTATTTCGGCGCTGATATGAATATCCGGGCTGTACTTTTTAAATTCCGCCAAAAGCGGATACAGAAAACTTGCGCCCACCGTATTGCACGAACCGATATTAAGCGATACCGGCGCATTATGCATGGCAGAATTCAAGCGCCCGATGCTTTTTAAAACCTGCGTTGCAAGGTACAGCATCTTCTCTCCGGCGGCAGTTAAATAAAGATTGTGGTTCAGGCGTTCAAACAAAAGCACATTATATTCTTTTTCCAGCGCCTTAACCGCCTGGCTGACGGACGATTGCGAAATCATCAGCGACTGCGCCGCTCTGCTCATGTTCATGTATTTACATACTTCCACAAAAATTTCCAGATAACGGATTGTCATTTTATTTTCCTCGTTATTAGTATTTACTTATTATCTTACTACTATATTCATATTTTTCAATAGCCTGAAAACGTGTTAAACTTTCTTCATAAATAAAAAAGGTGGTTAAATTATGAATATTTTTGTAATTTTAATTTCAGCACTTTTGATTATTATTGTACTGCTGCGCCACCGCGTGCCAATAGGGCCGGCAATTTTAACGGCAGGCATTTTTATTTGGGCTGCTGCCGCCCCGCAGCCGCATTATTTGTGGGACGCCTGGATAGAAACCTTCAGCGCTTACCGCACTTACGATTTAATTTTTGCCTTATACTTTGTTATGTGCCTGGAAATTGAACTGCGCACCGGCGGCATTTTGGATGGCCTTGTGCGTTCACTGCACCGCCTGCTTAAAAGCACGCGCCTTACTCTTGCCATTATGCCGGCATTTTTAGGGCTGCTGCCTTCGCTCGGTGGAGCGCGCTTTTCCGCCCCTATTGTTGAAATAACAGCCAAAGGTTTAAACCTGACGGCAGAACACAAAGCCAATATTAATTTCTGGTTCCGCCATATTTTTGAATTTTCCAGCCCTATTATTCCCGGCATGCTGATGGCTTGCAGCATTGCCGCTATACCCTTCAGCAGCCTGCTGCTGCATTTATCGTGGGTTACGCCGCTGTTTTTCCTGGTGGGCTGGCTTATTTTAATGCGCCCGTTAAAACTTCCGCCGCACATTCTTACAGAAACCGGAAAAGTAAATCTTGCAAAAGAATTAAAAACCCTTTGCTTTGCCATTGCCCCAGTTGCCGCCAACTTTATTTTAATAACCGCTTTTAATTTTACGGCGGCTGCCGCTATGGCGCTGGTTGTTTTTGTTATGATATTTGTACTGCGCTTTACCAACCATACATTAAATATTAAAGAAGTTTTTGCAGGTGCATGTGACAGGAAAATGCTGCTTAATATCGTCTGCATTTTCTACTTCATTCAAATTTTAACAGATACCGGCATCCTGCACCTTATAGTAAGCGAATTTCAAAAATCACCGCTGCCGGTACCTGCAATTGTTGCCGCCGTATCATTTATCATCGGCATACTTACTGGTATGTCGCAGGGGCATGTTGCCATAGTAATGCCAATTATCGCCGCTATGGCACCGGGAGATTTAACGCTTGCGGGCATTGCCATGGTGTTTGGCGTTGCCGGGCAGATGCTTACGCCGACACATATGTGCCTGCTTGTAACTCTTGATTATTTTAAAGCCGATTATTTTAAATGCCTAAAAACGCTTGTACCGATGTCGGCACTTTTGCTTGCCGTTTTCAGCGCAGTAACATATATAGCAGGCTAAATAAAACCTGCCGGATATACAAAAAGACGCAGACCGAAATCTGCGTCTTGTTTTTGGATTGGTGGGCCCAGTAGGATTCGAACCTACGACCAATCGGTTATGAGCCGATGGCTCTACCACTGAGCTATAGGCCCAAGCTGTTGTCAATTAGCCAACAGTAATATTTTACTAAAGTTAGTATATATTGTCAACTATTCAAGAAAATCTTTCAGGCGTTTGCTGCGGCTCGGATGCCTTAATTTTCTAAGAGCCTTGGCTTCAATCTGGCGGATACGTTCACGTGTTACGCCAAAGTGCTGCCCTACTTCTTCCAGGGTACGGCTGCGTCCGTCCTCAAGGCCAAAGCGCAGCTCCAGTACTTTCTTCTCGCGTACCGTCAATGTTTCCAGCACTTCGTCAAGCTGCTCGCGCAGAAGCGTAAACGAAGCTGCATCAGCAGGTGCCGGTGCGTCATGGTCTTCAATAAAATCGCCCAAATGCGAATCTTCTTCTTCACCGATAGGAGTTTCCAGCGATACCGGCTCCTGGGCAATTTTCATAATTTCACGCACGCGGTCAACGGAAGTATCCATTTCCTTGGCAATTTCTTCCGGCTGCGGCTCACGGCCCAGTTCCTGCAAAAGCTGGCGCGATACGCGGATAAGTTTATTAATGGTTTCCACCATATGCACAGGAATGCGGATAGTGCGCGCCTGGTCGGCAATAGCCCTTGTAATCGCCTGACGTATCCACCATGTTGCATAGGTACTGAATTTAAATCCTTTATTGTAATCGAATTTTTCAACTGCTTTAATAAGGCCGAGGTTGCCTTCCTGAATCAGGTCAAGGAACAGCATGCCGCGCCCTACATAACGTTTGGCAATGCTTACAACAAGGCGCAGGTTTGCTTCCGACAGGCAGCGTTTTGCTTCTTCGCCCTGCTCATAAACTTCTTCAAGCAGTTTTTTGTAATCGTCCTCAATTTCAAGGTAAGCATCAAAAACAGCCGTATCTTTTTCTTCCGGCAGGCGGCGCTTAACTTCTTCCAGAATGGTTTTTAAATCAAACAGCGAATGAATTTCCTTGTCACTGGTATGTGCATCGGGAGTTACTTTTTCGCTGCCGCTTATGGTTATATGCTCATCCTGCAAAAGTTTGTGCAGGCGCATGCATTCGTCACGGGTAAAATCGGCAACCAGTGCTTTGTATTCTTCTATTGTACAGGGGTTACCGCTTTTTTCTCTCGCTTCAATAAATTGCAGCGCTTTGGTTATGCTGCGCAAATCGCAGATTGTTTTTTCGTCTTTAATAAGTTCGCGTGCTTTGGCAATAAGTTCCTGCGTGGAATCTTTGCCGGTATATACGGGTGCAACCACGCCGTGCCTTGTGCCGTGCAGAAGCCTGTAAGCCTGTTTGCCCTTGTCCATACGTTTGGCAAGCTTAACTTCATCTTCGCCAACCAAAAGAGGCACGCGGCCTATTTCTTTCAGGTACATGCGCACCGGGTCGTCAATGCTTACGCCTTCGGGCACGCTCATATTGGCAAGCTCGGCTTCGTTTATTTCGTCGGCTTCACTTACTGCTTCTGGCTCCAGGTCAAGGTCGTCGTTAGCGTCGTCAACAACATCAATGCCTTTCTGGGCAATCAGTTCATACATATTGTCCATATCGTCGGCGCTCATGTCTTCAGCGCTCTGCATGGAGTCCATAATTTCACGATAAGTGAGAACACCGCCATGTGATTTTCCTTTAGACAATAATTCCTCAACCTGCTCGGACGGTATTTTTGTATTAGCCATGGTGTTCCCTCCCTTCGTGATAAACTGCTTTAACCATTTCAATACAAATTTTTAATAGCATCTTTTATCTTCTGGCTTTCTGCAAGTTCCTGCAAAAAGCGGCTGTCCCCCAAACGTTCATATTCATCCGCAAGCAGCCGGTGCTTTTCATATAAAGCCTCCAGCCTGCTTTTATTCATCATACGTATGCAGTCGGCAATAAGTTTTTCTTCATCGCCAGGCTGCACATTTTTCGCCATTATCGCTGCAAAAGCCGTTGAAGCCTCTGGGCTTAACACCCTGAAAAGTTCAGCCGTAACATCCTGCGGAATACTTTCCAGCATTCCCGTCAGTGATGAATAAATTTCCTGATGTTCCGGTGACTTGAATCCGGCTTTGGCTATTTCATCCCTGTATACGGGCAGAAGGCTGATATTTTTTGCAAGTATGTTCAACAGCTGCTGTTCCGCTTCGTCATCCGGCGCGGCCGCCCGCACTGCTTTTGGCTGCACCGGCAGAGGCACATGCCCCTGGCTGCCGCTTTTGCGGCTCATTTTGCGGTATTCGCTTATGATAAGGCTTTCATCTATTGTCAGCAGCTGGGCTAATTTGCGTATATACCCTGCCACTTCTATATCATTTTTACATTCTAACAGGAATGGTAGTATATTCGACACCGCTTCCACTTTTCCTGCTAAATTTGAAACATTATTTTGCGCTATTACCTGCCGCATCTGAAAGTCAATGCCGTCGGCAGCGTTTTTAACTAATTCAAGATAGGCTTCTGTGCCGTGCCTGCGTACAAATTCATCCGGGTCTTTGCCATCTGGCACTGCCAGAACTTTAACCCTCAGCCCCGCCGCGCGTGCTATGCTTACGGCCCTCATATCGGCGCGCTGCCCGGCTTCGTCACTATCGTACGAAAACACAACTTCATCACATACGCGCGCCAAAAGTTTTGCCTGTTCTGCCGAAAATGCCGTGCCCATTGAAGCCACAGCCCAGCCGATACCGGCGGCATGAAGGCTTATTGCGTCCATATAGCCTTCAACAATAATTGCCTGACGCCTGCTTTTTATTTCTTTAATTGCCGCGTGCAGGCCAAACAACAATGTACGTTTATTAAACCATTCTGTTTCGGCGGTATTCATATATTTGGCGGCTTCGGCATTATTTTGCAGAATGCGCCCGCCAAAACCAACCACATGCCCGCGTGCATCTTCAATGGGTATCATAACCCTGCCGCGGAATTTATCGTAAGCGCTGTTACGCCCTTTAACGGCAAGCCCCGCCTTTATCAGCAGCTCCTCGCGGCAGCCGCGTTTGCCAAGCGCTTTTACAAGCGAAGTATAACCCGGCAGCGACACGCCGATAGAAAATTTTTCGATAATTTCCGGCGTAATGCCCCTGCCAGCAAGATAACGCTGCGCCAGTCTGCCAAACTCGCTTTTGGCAAGGCAGGCCTGATAAAAACGTGTTGCCAGTTCGTTGGCGGCAATAATTTCCTTTGTTTCTTTTTCGCGTTCAATTTCCTGCCGTGTTTTTTCACGCTCCGGAACCGGTATGCCGAGTTTATTGGCCAGAATTTTTAATGCTTCCTGAAAGGTGCAGTTTTCTTCCTTCATTATAAAGGTAAAAACATCGCCGCCTGCATGGCAGCCAAAGCAATAAAAAAAATTCTTATCCGGCGATACGGAAAAAGACGGCGTTTTTTCGCCATGAAAAGGACAGCAGCCCCAATAGCTGCTGCCGCGTTTTTTCAGCGGTACATATTCCGATACTATTTCGACGATATTTGCCTGTGAGCGGACCTGCTCTTTAAAATCATCAAACATACTGCTCATTTGCCTTGCTCCCGTCACTTTAAATATCATCTGTTTTATTTATATTCAATATATAAACAGAAAATCCTCTTTTTTTATTGACGATAATTTATTTTTCACTACATTAAATAATAACAGGCAAATAATGCCTGCTGAACTGCTGTACGGCAGCCGCGTCCGTCAGGCTGGCAATATAATCAACCACAACCTGCTGCAAGCCGTGCCTTTCCACGTTAACAGCATATTCCTGCGGCAGCATTTCCGGGCGGTGCATATACAAATCCAAAAGCGTGGTTACAACATGTTCTGCCTTGCGGTGTTCATTTTTCAGCGGCGGCGAAAGATAAACATAGTCAAACATAAAGCAGCGGAATTCATCCATTGCTTCTTCATAATATTTATCCATGCTGACAATCTGTTTTCCTGCCGAACTTTCCACCACATTGCGTACAAGAATATCAAGAATCTGGCTCGGTTTTGTACCGAGTCGCATTGCAACAATGCCCGGCAGTTTATCCGGCCCTATAATTCCAACTTTGCAGCCGTCATCAAAATCGTGGCATAAATAGGCTATACGGTCACAGCGGCGCACTATCTGCCCTTCCAGCGTTTTCGGCAAAGTATCGCCCGTATGGTTAACAATGGCATCACATACATCCAAAGTTAAATTCAGCCCGCGCCCTTCGCGACCGTAATATTTTACCACCCGCAGGCTTTGCTCGTTATGCTTAAAATGCCCCGTATAAGCGTTAATAGCGCGTTCGCCCGCATGCCCGAAGGGCGTATGCCCCAAATCGTGCCCCAGCGCCGCCGCTTCCGTTAAATCTTCATTTAAGCGCAGCGCACGGGCTATTGTCCTTGCAATCTGCGATACCTCCATGCTGTGCGTAAGCCGCGTACGGTAATGGTCACCTGGGTTTAAATAAACCTGCGTTTTATGCTTTAATTTTCTAAAAGCCATGCTGTGAATAATCCTGTCCCTGTCGCGCTGATAAGCAGTACGCAGGTCATCTGGTTCTTCTTCGTGCTCACGCACGGCAGCAGTACTTTTTTGTGCCCATGGCGCCAAAATCTTTTCTTCTGTAGCTTCTATCAACTTTCTTATAACCATTTCTTTCACCTTTATTTCACTTAATCTGCCTTGCCGCCCGGCGCGCCAAAGTCTATAATAATAGTATATTCATAAAATAAAGAGGTTTTTACAATGAAAAGAATTTTTACAGTTTTATTTATGCTGATGTTTTTGTTTATACCTTCGGCTTTTGCTGCCCAGCCGGATATTTCCAGTGACAGCCAGACTTTTAACCCCTTTACGGGAGTTTACGATTTAAAAGGCCACGTACACGTGGATTTAGGTGACCGCGTTATTGACGGCGACGCTGCGCAGGTTTACCTGTATCAGCTGGAGGTTCACGCACAGGGCAATATCAGCCTTACCGACAAGCCTACCGGAATACATTTTGACTGCGATTCCGTTGAAGTTAAGGGCAATGAACGCACTGCATATGTAAACGGCAACATGGTTTTTACCCAGGATAACCTGCGTATTACCGCCGATAACGGCAGCTTTAACTGGAAAACCAAAAATGCGGTTTTCTCCGGGAACGTTACCGTTAACGGCACGCCGCACTCAGGCGATTTAACCTATAACGTACGCGATAAAAAATTTTTATAACGCCAGCCTAAATAACCCCCGTTAAAACGGGGGTTATTTTTATATGTGCCTGTCTCTGTTTTTCTGTACGTAATCAAGTATGATGCCGGCTGTTTCTTCAATAGCACGGTTCGATACATTAATGATTTTGCAGTGTACGCGGCGCATAATGGCTTTGGCATATTCCAGTTCTTCGCTGATACGCCTTACATCCGCGTAATTTGCGCCGTCGCTCAGCCCCATGGTTTTTAAACGCTCGCTGCGTATCTCGTTTAATTTAAACGGGTCAATCAACAGGCCAATAATTTTATGGGGAGGAACTTTGAAAAGTTCTTCCGGCGGAGCAATTTCCGGCACCAGCGGCACGTTGGCAACTTTAAGCTGCTTGTGTGCAAGGTACATGCTCAGCGGCGTTTTACTGGTGCGGCTTACGCCAATCAGCACAACGTCTGCCTTTAAAAGTCCCAGCGGGTTCTTGCCGTCGTCATATTTAACAGCAAACTCAATTGCTTCAACACGCTTAAAATATTCGTGGTCCAAAGCATGGATAAGGCCTGCCTGGTTTTTAGGCAAAAGCCCGGAAGTTTTTTCAATGGCCTTCAGCATTGGCCCCAAAACGTCAATAACTTCAACGTCAAGTTCCATTGCCTTCTGCATAATATGCTCGCGCAGTTCCGGCGATACGATAGTATAGCAAACAATGCCGCCGCTTTCTTTAGCTTCTTCAAGTATTTTTTCAACCTGCTGAGCATCTTTAATATAAGGAACGCGGATAATGTCAAATTTTTCCTGTACAAACTGGCTGGTTGTAGCCTTTACAACCGATTCGGCAGTTTCGCCGATAGAATCGGACACAGCATAAATAACCGGTGTCTTAGCTATGATAATTGCCCCCTTTGCCCTCTGCCAAATCTACAAGCAGACGCGTAAAATTAGTTTTTGTAATTCTGCCCACAACCTCGTAGCTGCGGCTGCCTTCTTCTATACAGCGCACAACCGGCAGGCAGTCAATTTCATTATCAATAATCTTCCGGGCAGCAGCTGCCACGGAATCCTCCGGAGTTACAACAATTAATTTGGAAAGCGGCGTCATTACCATAACAACCGGTACTTCGCGCAGGTTATAATTATTATTGATAGCAGCCTTCAACAAATCTTTACGCGAAACAACACCGGCCAGCAGTCCGGCATCGTCAATAACAAATACCGTTCCCACATCTTCCAGAAACATTGTTATAACCGCTTCGTAAGCACTCTTATCGTGGTTGACGGCAACCGGCACAGACTGCAAATTGCGCACGCAGATACCGGAAATTTCTTCCATCAGCATACCGAGGGTGTTTTTTCCGGTGTAAAAATACCCTACTTTAGGCCTTGCGTCCAAAATGCCGCCCATCACCAAAATGGCCAAATCACTGCGCAAGGCAGCGCGCGTAACATTAAGTCTTTCTGCAATATGTTCGCCGGTAATCGGTCCGTCCTGTCTTACAATCTCAGCTATACGCTTTTGCCTTGTACTTAAAGAAATTGTTCTCATCCCCTTCTGCCGCTTTAATTTAACCCATAAAATACCATATATATTATTAGTATACTCTATATCTTTCAAAAATCCTCTTTTTGGTAATATATTTTTTAACTCTTATCACAAATTTTACACTTTTGCAAACTCTTTGCAACATACTGGAACAGGAAGGCATATACATGCTATAATATTTTTAGTTTATACATTAAAGGAGCTGCATAAAATGAAGAAAATGCTTATAGCGGCACTGTGCCTGCTTACGTTAAGCGGCAGTGCCATGGCGGCGCAGAATGTGCCGAAGGAACTGCAAATGTCCGGAACCGTAATGGAAAATACCGGCAGCATGATTACCGTAAAAAACAACAATAAACCGTTCGACAGCGTTGCCCTGCATATTACAGACAACACCTATATACTGCAAAGCGGCACCGGCTATTATCTTGGCGCCAATGATGTTAAAAAAGACGGGCATGTCAGCGCCTGGTACGGGCCTGCTTTAACGCGCAGCCTGCCGCCGCAGGGAAAAGCTGATGCCATTATTTCCGGTCCGGAAGACAGCCGCCCTGCCTTTACCTATTTTAACATCGGCAAAGTAGAACCGCGTGAAGACGGCAGCGTGCGCGTGCTTAACGTTAACGAAACACAGTACGTTACCCTGCTGCCGAAAGTTTACCCGGAAGCTGCCGAACTTAAACCGGGCGACAAAATGCTGTTATGGTATGAAATTTCTACCCTAAGTTTGCCCGGCCAGGCTACTGCAACCAAAGCAGTTTTATTGCAGCAGGGCCTTGCTGATATTAACATCAGCACAACGGCCGGAGTAATTGCTTTGAACGGCAAAGAGCTTGCCGACGTTAAACTTGTAAACAAAAACAACACTTTATATGTTCCTCTGCGCGCCGTTGCGGAAGCACTTGGCTATACCGTAACATGGAATCAGGATGCACAGACAGCCGTTGTTTATGACGGCCCCCGCAGTGCAGTATGCACAATTAACAGCAATGAGTACGGCAAACAGCGTATGCGCATTAAGCTGCAAAACAAACCGGAACTTATCGACGGCGTAACCATGGTGCCGGTAGAGATGCTGGATTATGTTATGGGCTACAGCGTAAAAGTGAGTGCGGCGCATATTTAAAATTAAATATTAAGTTATGATAAAAAATGGCGGATAAAATCCGCCATTTTTTTTGTAAAGAAAAAGCGGATGGCAAAAAGCCATCCGCTTTAACAGTTCTAACTATAAAATTAGAAAGTGAATACAACTTCGGTCCACAGAGTCTGTGCATCCGGAGTGCCATCGCCTTTATCTTCACGACCTTCAAAGTCTGCATACTTAACGCCTGCTACAATGTTTTTAGCAAGAGTTACATTAGCACCTACTTCAAAGCCTTCATAGCCATCAGTGGTCAAATAGCCAAGGCCATCTGCATAGTCTGCATAACCACCAGAGAATACCGTCGGCTGGAGATAAGTAGAAGCAGGACGTTCACTATAGTTAGCATATACGCCCCAAGAACCTACTTCAGATGCTTTAGCACCACGATAATTCAGGCCTACTAACCAACCATTATCATCACCGCTATAAACATCGTCTAAAGCATCAGAGCTACCATTGAACCAAGCACCTCTTAAGGTTAAATCTTTAGCGATTTCACCTTTCGCAGAAACTTCCCAGATTTCCTGTTCACGGAAGTTATCAGCTTTATAATATTTAACACCTGCATCAACAGCGCCAATAGCAGCTTCAACGCCAGCTACATAGAAACGGTCGCCATCTTCAACTAAAGTAAAGCTTTCGTCAGCAGGAGTTAACGGATCGTCAGCAACATCAGCTACTGCACCGGAAACATAATCATCAGAAGAAGCTTTCATAGCCCAACCAAATACTTTTACATCTTTACCATAGGACAGTTTTACACCATCGCCACGGTTATCAAGTACGTCAGCCTGTACGAAGTCCATACGGCCTGCATCCATTTTAACGCCGCCAACACGGCCGGATACAAATGCCCAATTCAATTTAATGTCATCATCACCGGATTCATCGGTGTAATACTGGCTGTTTTCAAGACGGCCGGTGTAAGTCCAATCTTCGTTAATTGCACCGTTTACAAACAAACGGGTACGCAGACGGCCTTCATAACCTTTTGCATCACCATCAACATCTTTGTAAGATGCACGGATCTGACCGGTGATTTTTACGTTGTCAGCTTTCTTTTCAAGGTTAGCTACACGTACGCCGAGGCTGTCCAGTTCGTCAGCAAATTCAGCAGCTAATTTATCAACATTAGCGCCTTTTGCCATAGCTTTTGCTACAATCTGAGCCATTTCATAACGGGTCATCAGTTTGTCGCCGCCGTAGGTGCCGTCAGGATAACCGTCTACTACGCCTTCTGCTGCCAGTTTGTTTACTGCGTCATAAGCCCAGTGGCCAGCCGGTACGTCGCTGAACGGGTTAGCTGCATATGCGGATGCAGTTACGCCGAGAGCCATAGCCATTGCAAGTACTAAAGATTTTTTCATTTTGTTTTCCTCCCTTTAGAAAAACACATTTTATTTTTATAAAACGCTTGGGGAAGAAATTTCTGCTTTCGGCATCTGCTTTAAGTGCGAGTCTCCTGGTTTCCTCTACCATTGCAAACGCTTAATTACATTTTTTCTTCCTGCTGCGGTTTATAAACCCCAGTGAAGGCCTGCCCCTGAGGAAACGGCAAGCCTTATTGTATAAAGTATTGAGTAAACCTGAAAAACGTTCCTGAGGAGAAGTTTTTTTGACTACCCAGTCTTTTATACAGCCTCATTATAACACGTTTGCCCCCCTGTAAAGACCACTTTTAAAGATAAATCTGAATTTTTCGCTTTTTCATCGTCTGCGCAGCAATATCCCGAACCCCCGCCGCGCTAAGGTAGAAACTTATAAAAGGGTTCAATACGCATTTTTTCAAAACATTGCTTAACCGAAATTTTACATTACGCTCCTGCGCTTTTAACTAATCTGACAAGGCTTTATTATACTCTGCCCGCAATTTGGGCAATAAAAAAGAGCCGGAAGTTATCCGGCCCTGCCATGACAATTTTAAATTTTAAACGAAAATATATTTCAAAACAAACAAAAATGCCAGTATATACATAATACCGCTGATATTCTTTTTACCGGCCGCGCTGGAAAGAACATTGATAACCACATAAGAAATTATGCCAAGCGCAATGCCTTCGGAAATTGAATACATAAACGGCATGGCAATAATGGCAATAAAACCTGGCACTGCTTCGCCCATATCGTTAAAATCAATGTTCAAAACGGTAGCCAGCATTAAAAAGCCTACAATAATAAGCGCCGGTGCCGTTGCAAATGCAGGTATTGCCAGAAATACCGGTGCAAACAGCAAAGAGGCCAAAAAGAGTATTGCCACGGTAACAGCAGTAAGGCCTGTACGGCCGCCAGCCATAACACCGGAAGAACTTTCGACAAAAGTTGTTACCGTAGATGTGCCGAGCACAGCACCCGCCGATGTTGCAACAGAGTCGGCCAGCAGCGCGCCTCTGATTCTGGGCAGGCGGCCCTGTCTGTCGAGCATATTGGCTTTGGAAGCAACACCGATTAAAGTACCCAGTGTGTCAAACAAATCTACAAACATAAACGACAGCATTATGGTAACAAAATTAAAGGTAAAAATATAGCTGAAATCCATCTGCATAAAGCTCGGCATCAGGCTCGGTATATATAAGCCGTTGGAAAAATCCGGCATTACCGAAAATGCGCCTTTGGCCGGGTCGGGAATATAAATGCCTGTTACTTCCGCAATTATGCCAAGGCCCCAGGTAATAAGTATGCCCAGCAAAATTGCGCCGCGCACATTTTTTATCATTAAAACAGCCGTTAAAATTACGCCTATCAGCGCCAGAAGCGCTCCGATACCGGTTGTATAAAACTCTCCGCTTGCAAGCGACGCTTTAAACGGATAAATGCTTACCAGCGTTGCACCGTCCACAACAAGGTGCGAATTTTGCAGGCCGATAAAAGCAATGAACAAACCGATGCCGCCGGTAACGCCATATTTAAGCGAAAACGGTATGCAGTTAAAAATTGCTTCGCGCACTTTTGTAAGCGACAGGATGAAAAACAAAATGCCTTCAACAAATACGGCAGCCAGTGCAACCTGCCACGAATACCCCATTTGCCCTACGACAGTATAGGCAAAAAATGCGTTCAGGCCCATGCCGGGCGCCAGCGCAAACGGATAATTGGCAAAAAACGCCATAAACAGCGTGCCAATGCAAGAGGCAATGGCAGTTGCCGTAAATACGGCGCCGGAATCCATACCGGATGCGGATAAAATAGCGGGGTTTACAGCCAGAATATAAGCCATAGTCATAAAAGTTGTAATCCCGGCCATCATTTCCGTTTTGGCATTGGTACCGTTTTCTTTAAGTTTGAACAGATTTTCCAGCAAAATATCAACGCCTTTCAAAAATAATGAGCCGCTTGTAAAAAGCGGCTTAAACATTAAATACACATATAAATTTTATTCGATATGATTATAAATGTCAATTTTAAATTCTGAAGTCGCGTTCACCTTCTTCAATATCCTTCAAATGGTGTTCCACAAGTTCGCGCACTTTTTCGTTGGGAATATTATGAATTTCCTTGGCAATAAGTTCGTCACCCAGTTCTTTTACATGCGGAGAAGCGTAATCTACCAGATATTCTTTTAATGTCATCAGCGCATTGGGATGGCAGCAGTTTTGAATCTGCCCGCTCTTGCAGAGGCTCATAAAGCGGTCACCGGTACGCCCTGCGCGGTAGCAGGCAGTACAGAAGCTCGGAATATAACCAAGTTCCATCAGCCAGCCTACAACTTCATCCAGTGTACGGTTATCGCTTACATCAAACTGGGCAGAGTCATTTTCTTTTTCCGGTTCGGCATAGCCGCCAACGCTGGTGCGGGAACCGCCGCTGATTTGCGAAATGCCGAGATGCAGTACTCTTTCGCGGGCGCGCTGGCTTTCTCGGGTAGATACAATCATGCCGGTGTAAGGCACACTGATGCGGATGCAGGCAACAAGTTTTTCAAAAATATCATCGCTGATGCTGTTATCGAAAGCAGACGGGTCAATATCATCTGCCGGGCAGATGCGCGGAACGCTGATAGTATGCGGACCAACACCGTGAACAGCTTCCAGATGTTCTGCGTGCATTAAAAGCCCTGCAAATTCGTAACGGTAAAGTTCAAGCCCGAACAATACGCCGAGGCCAACATCGTCTATGCCGCCTTCCATTGCCCTGTCCATTGCTTCGGTATGGTAGGCATAATTGCTTTTCGGCCCGTAGGGATGCAGTTTTTCATAACTTTCTTTATGATAGGTTTCCTGAAAAAGAATATAGGTGCCGATACCGGCTTCTTTTAATTTGCGGTAATTTTCAACCGTAGTTGCGGCAATATTAACGTTCACCCTGCGGATTGCGCCGTTTTTATGTTTAATGCTGTAAATTGTTTTAATTGATTCAAGAATATATTCAATCGGGTTATTAACCGGGTCTTCACCGGCTTCCAGTGCCAGGCGTTTATGCCCCATATCCTGCAAGGCAATAACTTCGGCACGGATTTCATCCTGCGTGAGTTTTTTTCGGGCAATGTGTTTATTCACGCTGTGATACGGGCAGTACACACAGCCGTTAATGCAGTAATTGGAAAGATACAGCGGTGCAA
>ERZ1673737.768-NODE-768-length-36566-cov-8.224535_pt1 | contig 36566 bp, 26 predicted proteins | sample MGYA00580211_ERZ1673737 | MGnify/ENA primary metagenome ERZ1673737 (study PRJEB41218, sample SAMN15661789) | gut metagenome | host: Homo sapiens | place: Canada: London | collected 2015-08-20/2019-03-30 | study: EMG produced TPA metagenomics assembly of... | reverse complement strand
CCTGAACCTCCGGTGAACCTGTGTCACCCTCTGTTCTTGCATACTCTTTCATGATTGCTGCTTTCTTCTCTTTAGAAATCATTGTTATTTCCTCCTTGAAATTTTAAATTAAACGCCGGGTATTAAGAAGTGGTCGGAGATTCCGGCTTCTGAATACTGGCTTTTTTCACCTCGAACAGTATAGCACACGGTTACTGCCCTGTAAACTGTTTTTTCGAAAAGTTTTTTGTAAAATAGGCCTTTCCTTTTTCTGCGTCTTTCAGAAGCTGTTCTTTCAGTGCTTCTATAGAAGAAAAACGTTTCTCAGGTCTTGAATAATGAAGAAACTCTACTCTGCAAGGTTCCCCGTACAGATCCTCCTCACATTCAAAAAGATATGTCTCCACGCCAAGGAATCTCTCGCCTACTGTAGGCTTGTATCCCACATTGGTGATTCCATAAAGGCTTCGGTTTCCAAAATGGGACACTGTATCATAGACTCCGTTTGGCGGCATCAGCTTCTCTTTTACCGGAACGATATTTGTTGTCGGAAGAAGAACTTTATGTCCCATTCCCCGGCCATGTTCGATCACACCGTCCACAAAATAGGAAAATCCCAGAAGATCGTTGACCTTTTCCATATTTCCTCTTTTAAGTTCTTCGCGGATAAAAGTACTGCTGATTTTTCGTCGGCCTTCCATTTCTTTCGGAATGATATCCACTGAAAAGCCAAGCTTCTTTCCCATTTCAGCAAGAAGCTCCGGTGTTCCCTTCCGCTCATATCCGAACCGGAAATCTTCACCTACTGCAACATGCTCAGCCTGAAGATCTCCTACCAGGATCTCTTTTATAAAAGTTTCTGCTTTCATATGGCGGATCCGGACATCAAGAGGACATTCTACCAGAACATCTACTCCTGCCTTTTCAAGGATGTGGCACCGTTCTTCTTTTGTAAAGATCATCTGACTGCCGATTCCCAGGGAAAAAAGCACTGTCTGAAGACCTTTTTCTTTCTGCTCCAGAATGTTTTCCACCAGTTTCTGATGGCCGCGGTGTATGCCGTCAAATTTTCCCAATGTCACCGCACTTTTGGAAAGGCGCGGAAATTCTCCGTCAATCTTCAAGTATTCCATATTTACTCCTGCCATGTCCATTACAGATCACACAAAAAACATACGGACCGGTACGTATTTCTCTTTTCGCTCATCCCAGCCATATATTCCTGTGAAATCCCCGCTGCTTTTATACATGCGGACGTTTTTCTGCCTGCTTCCTCCCTGTACCATTTCTTCCGGGAGAGGATTTCCGTTGCAAAGAAGTCTGTCTCCCTCTACTGTACACGTAAGAGCAGGATACATAGAAAGCACAGCTTCGATCGGAACGATTTTTTCAAGGATCGTTCCTTCAGCAACCGCTTCTTCTACCTGGGAAAGCGTCAGGCTCTCTTCCAGTGTAAAATTCCCGGATTTTGTCCGAAGAAGCTCCTCCATAGCACCGCCGCAGCCAAGTTTTTCTCCTATGTCATTGCAAAGTGTGCGGATATAGGTTCCCTTGCTGCAAGTGACGCTTATACGTACCAGTGGCAGAGACGTATCCAGGATCCTTATCTCATAAAAAACCACAGGGCGCGGCTTACGCTCTATGGTTTTTCCTTCTCTGGCCAGTTCGTAAAGCTTCTTTCCGTTTACCTTCAGTGCAGAATACATTGGTGGAATCTGCATCTGCTCCCCCACAAAAGATTCCACAGCCTCACGGACTTCCTCTTCTGTAACAGTTACCGGCTTCTCAGAAAGAACTGCTCCTGTCATATCCTGGGTATCTGTGGAAACACCCAGTCTTAAGACTGCCTCGTATGTTTTTTCTTTTTCGGTAAGAAGCTCCACCAGACGGGTTCCTCTGCCAAGTGCAACAGGAAGCACTCCCTCTGCCGCCGGGTCAAGAGTTCCTGTGTGGCCGATTTTTTTCATGTGGAGAATTCCACGTAACTTTGCAACTACATCATGAGAGGTATAACCTTTTTCCTTTCGGATCACAAGTATTCCGTCCATGATCTTATCTTTACTCCTCTGTAAGCTGTTTCTCAATCTCAGCGGTAAGGTTGTTGATCACATCGTACATGGAACCCTGCATGTCACAGCCGGCTGCACGTACGTGCCCGCCGCCTCCGAAAAACACAGCGATTTTGCTCACATCCACCTTTCCGTTGGAACGAAGAGAGACTTTGAATCTCTGTGTCTCTATCTCATAGATAAAGATCGCAACCTCTACACCTGCAGTAAGACGAAGCTGGCTTACGATTCCTTCCAGATCCTTTCCTTCCACACTATAGAAATCCATCTCTCTCTTTTTCAAATATCCGGCCACGCACCTGCCATTCTGGAGAAGAATGCTCTCTGCCAGAACACGGCCCATGACCTGATTCTGAAGATATGTTTTCTGGTAAAAGGACTCATCGATGATCCTGCTGAAATCAAATCCTGTTTTCATCAGTTCTCCGGCGATCCTCATGGTTTCCGGTGTTGTGGAAGAATACTGGAACACGCCGGTATCATGTGCCATTCCTGTATAAATAGGAACCGCAATGGAACGATCGATCTTGTCTGAATCCAGAAGTCCGTAAAGAACTTCGCTGGCAGAGCTGATCTCGCCTCTTACATGATTGACATCCGCAAATCCGTTATTGCTCACATGATGATCAATGCAGGCTGTCTTTTTTGCTGCATCGAAATATTTCCGGGCAACAGCAAGCCTGTCCAGTGCGCTGACATCACAGGTGATAAAAAGATCATACACCTTATCTTCTTCTGCTTCTGTCTTAACCTCATCCATTCTGTCAATGTAATCAAATACAGGTTTCCGGTCTTCCAGATAAACATCTGCTTCTATATCAGGAAAATATTTCCGGATATAGAGATACAGAGCCATACAGGAACCAATGCAGTCTCCATCCGGACGGATGTGACCGCCAATGCCAACGGTTTTTACATTTTCCAGTATTTCTGAAATGTTTTTCATTTTTTCCACCTATTCCTCTGTTTCCATCCCATTCATTACATCATTGATTTTCTTTGACATATTGACACCATATTCAATGGACTCATCCAGGATAAAACGAATTTCCGGTGTATTGCGGAGATTCAGTCTTCTGGCCAGTTCTCTCCTGATATAGCCCTCCGCGTTCTTCAGGCCGCGAAGTGTGGAATCTTTTGCCTGCTGTTCGCCCAGCACACTGATGTAGGCTTTGCAGGTCTTAAGATCCGGTGCTACTTCCACTGCCGTTACGGAAGTCATTGGATGAATCCTCGGGTCTTTGATTTCCCCGTGTATGATGGTGCTGAGTTCTTTCTGAACTGCGCCATTCACACGTGTATTTTTAATGCTGTTTTTTCTCATTTAGAGTCACTCCTATCTTGGTACCTCTACCATGATATACGCTTCGACTTTATCTTCTTCCTTGACATCGTTGAAGTCATTGAATACAAGACCACACTCATATCCTGCACGTACTTCCTTGACATCATCTTTAAATCTCTTAAGGGATGCAAGCTCGCCCTCGTAGATCTGATCCTCGCCTCTTGTGATACGAACCTTACAGTTACGCTGGAATGTACCGTCAAGCACATAGCTTCCTGCAATAGTTCCCACACCAGATGCCTTGAACAGCTGACGAACCTCTGCATGACCGATTACTTTCTCCTCGAATACAGGATCCAGCATACCCTTCATAGCTGCCTCTACATCCTCGATTGCCTGGTAGATTACTTTGTAAAGCCTGAGATCTACTCCCTCCTGCTCAGCAAGCTGTTTTGCTGTGGTATCCGGACGAACGTTAAATCCGATGATGATAGCGTTGGATGTTGCAGCGAGGCTCACATCAGATTCATTGATGGCACCTACGCCGCCGTGAATAACCTTAACCACAACTTCCTCATTGGAAAGTTTTGTAAGACTCTGCTTAACAGCCTCAACAGATCCCTGTACATCGGCTTTAACGATGATCGGAAGCTCTTTAAGATCGCTTGCCTGAATCTGGTCAAACAGGTTATCAAGAGAAAGTTTGCCTTTTGTCTCCTCAAGAAGACGGCTCTTATTCTCTGTAACAAATGCGCCTGCAAAGTTCTTGGCTTCTTTATCGCTCTCAAAGGACATCAGAATCTCACCTGCATTCGGAACATCACCAAGTCCAAGGATCTCAACAGGTGTGGACGGGCCGGCCTCTTTTACACGGCGTCCCTTATCATCCATCATTGCACGTACTTTACCGTTACATGCACCTGCTGCGATGAAATCTCCTACATGGAGAGTACCCTTCTGTACAAGAATTGTGGCAACCGGTCCTTTACCTTTGTCAAGCTGAGCCTCGATAACAAGACCTCTTGCTTCACGGTTCGGATTGGCTTTCAGCTCGGAAACCTCTGCTGTAAGAAGGATCATTTCAAGAAGGCTCTCGATTCCCTCTCCTGTATGAGCAGATACAGGAACGAAGATGGTGCTTCCGCCCCAGTCCTCAGGAATCAGCTCATACTCGGAAAGCTCCTGTTTTACACGCTCTACATTTGCACTTGGCTTATCGATCTTGTTGATAGCAACGATGATCTCAACGCCTGCTGCTTTTGCATGGCTGATCGCCTCGACTGTCTGCGGCATTACACCATCGTCTGCTGCTACTACAAGGACTGCGATATCTGTGGCGTTTGCGCCACGCATACGCATAGCTGTGAATGCCTCATGTCCCGGTGTATCCAGGAATGTGATCTTCTGGCCCTTGATATTTACCACGTAAGCACCAATGTGCTGTGTGATTCCGCCGGCCTCGCCTCTTGTTACGTTTGTATTACGGATCGCATCAAGAAGAGATGTTTTACCATGGTCAACATGACCCATAACACAGACTACAGGAGGTCTTGGAACCATATCGTCTTCATCCTCTTCATCCTCTTTGAGGAGTTCTGCGATCACATCGACTTTCTCTTCTTTCTCAGCGATGATATCGAAACCAAGTGCGATCTCCTCAGCTTTATCAAAGTCAATCTCCTGGTTTACTGTTACCATAACACCTTCCATGAAAAGTTTCTTCACGATCACGGATGGCTGCATCTTCATGGCGTCTGCAAGTTCGCGGATGGTAAGCTTCTCCGGAATGGTGATTTCCTTGATCTCCGGCTTCTTCTCTTCCTGCTTTGGCTGTGGATTCGGTTTCTGAAGTGCTTTCGGAATTCTAGAATTCGGTCTGCGTCCACCCTGATTCGGTCTGCGTCCACTCTGACCGGCTTTCTCAAAATCTTTCTTTTTGTTCTTGTTCTCTCTGTCACGCTCACGCTTGCTGTCCTTGGATGTCTTGGTCAGCTCCGGTGTGAATACAGTATCTGAAGCTCCACCGCTTCTTCTCTGTCCCGGACGCTGTCCGCCGCCCTGGCCACCACGGTTTGCTCCGCTGAAACGGTTGTCTCCGCCTCTTCCGCCTTCGGAACGTCCGCCCTGGCCACCCTGGCCACGGTTTGCTCCACCGCCAAAACGGTTTCCTCCGTCTCTTCTTCCTTCAAAGTTTCCGCCCTGACCTCCCTGGCCACGGTTTGCTCCACCACCGAAACGGTTTCCGCCTCTTCCGTCATTCTGACGTGGGCCTCTGTTTCCCTCGCCCTGTCTTGCCGGACGTCCCTCACCATTCTGGGAACGGTTTCCGCCAAAACGATTTCCGCCGTCTCTTCTTCCCTCGAAGGTTCTTCCGTCACGATTTCCGTCTCTTCTTCCTTCCGGACGGTTGCCCTGCGGTCTTCCGCCCTGAGTACGATTCTGGCCACTCTGACCGTTTCTCTGCTCACCGGACTCACCGTTTCGTGTGTTTGCTCCTGCGCTTCTCTGACCGCCGTTCTGTGGACGTGCCGGTCCCTTTCTCTCGCCTGCTGCCGGTTTTCTTCTTCCTTTACCGCCATCGCTGGCATTCTGTGCATGAAATACACGGATAATATTCTTTTTCTTTTTCGGTGCTTCAGACTTGTTACCCTCTGTATTCACCGTTGTTGTTTTTTCTTCTGTTTTTGGAGTATCCAATTGTCTATTTTGCTCCTTTCCCGATTTGCTGAATTTATCTTTTAACATTACTATAAGTCAAACCTCCTTACAGACATCAAAGCTTTATCTGCCGGATTCTTTTTCCAGCTCTTTGATCATTGCCTTTGCAAAATTTTCGTCCTGCACGGCGAGGCTGGCACGGAATTCCTTGCCCATTGCTCTGCCCAGGCTCTCTTTGTCTGAAAGGAAATATAACGGAACTTCATAATAGGTACACATATTCCGAAATTTCTTTTTTGTGTTTTCGGAGGCATCATCTGCCACCAGTGCCAGGAAACCTTTTCCTGTTTTTACGGATTTCTCTGTGGAGAATTCTCCGCTCACTGTTTTTCCTGCTTTTGTTGCCAGTCCGATAAGTGATAAAACCTTATTGTTTTTCAATTGATTCGAACTCCTTCTTGAGGTTCTGATACACTTCATCCGGGACTGCCATTTTCAAAGAACGCTCCAGACCATGGTTCTTGATGGCCTTCTCCAGGCATTCCTCTGAGAAACAAAGGTATGCGCCGCGTCCGTTCTTCTTGCCAGTAGCGTCCAGGATGATCTCATTCTCTGATGTTTTGAGGACTCGTATCATTTCCTTTTTGCTTTTCATTTCCCTGCAGCCGGTACACTGACGCATGGGAATCTTGGTTCTCGTTTTCATTATTCCTCGGCATCTCCATCTGCTGTTTCTTCAGCTTCTGTTTCTGTCTCTTCTGCAATTTCTTCTGTTTCCTCAAAATCTTCGGAAATAGTTTCTTCTGTCAGTTCTTCCTCTGCGTCCTCATGCTCTTCATCGTAATCAAAATCACCGGACTCTCTTGCCTGTGTTTCACTCTTGATGTCGATCTTGAATCCTGTCAGTCTTGCTGCAAGACGTGCATTCTGTCCTTCTTTACCAATCGCAAGGGAAAGCTGATAATCCGGTACTACTACCAGAGCTGTTTTTTCATCAGGATCAGCCATAACTGCGATAACTTTTGCAGGGCTCAACGCGTTCTCAATGAGGATAGCCGGGTTCTCATCCCAGTTGATGATATCGATCTTCTCACCGTGAAGTTCGTTGACAACCGCACCTACACGTGCGCCATTCATACCAACACATGCTCCCACAGCATCTACATCCGGATCATTGCTCCATACCGCAATCTTTGTACGGGAACCTGCCTCACGGGCAATGCTCTTGATCTCAACAGTACCATCTCTTACCTCAGCAACCTCGGACTCAAAGAGTCTCTTTACAAGACCAGGATGTGTTCTGGATACCAGGATACGTGGTCCCTTCGGTGTATCCTTAACCTCAAGGATGTATACCTTAATTCTCTCTGTTGGCTGGAATGTCTCGCCTTTTACCTGCTCGTTCTCTGTGAGTACTGCATCTGCCTTACCAAGGTTGATGCTGACATTTTTGCCCATTACTCTCTGAACGATACCTGTTACAACTTCTTTTTCGATTCCGTAGTACTGATCGTAGAGAACTTTTCGCTCTTCCTCGCGGATTTTCTGAAGGATCACGTTCTTCGCATTCTGTGTTGCGATACGTCCGAATTCCTTTGACTGGATCTCAACTTTCATGATATCGCCGATCTCCGCGTTGGTGTTTGTTTTCTGTGCATCCACCAGAGAAATCTCAAGTGCCGGATCTTCCACATGCTCTACTACAGTTCTGTCTGCATATACACTGAAATCGCATGTCTCCGGATCGATCATAACGTGAACGTTGTCTGCTTTTCCGAAATGGTTCTTACATGCCTGGATCAGTGACTGCTCAATTGCCTCCAGCAGTGTATCCTTACTGATGTTTTTCTCTTTTTCGAGAACGTCCAGCGCATCTCTTAAATCTCTGCTCATTTTTCTTTTTTCCTCCTGAATTTTACAGATTCGATTCTCTTTTAGAATTCGATCGCAAGACGAATCAGGGCAATATCTTTTTTATCAAAGGTACGTTCTGTGCCGTCTTCATCGATTGTCACACTGTTACTATCATATGCATTTAAAATACCGCAGAATTCTTTCTGTTTCTCGATGGGCCGGTAGGTACGGATCTCCACCAGCTTGCCAAGGCTTCTCTTAAAGTCTTTTTCTTTTTTAAGAGGCCGGTCAAGTCCCGGAGAACTGATCTCCATAATGTAGCTGTCCTCGATGAAATCCTGCTCATCCAGTATATCGCTGAATGCACGGCTTACGTCCTCGCAGTCATTGACTGTGATTCCGCCCGGCTTGTCGATATAGCCTCTAAGATACCAGGTTCCGGCTTCCTTGACATACTCCACATCTACCAGCTCAAAGCCCCTGGACTCCACGATTGGTGTAAGGATCGCCTCTGTCTTCTGTTCATATTCTTCCCGTCTGCTCATGCTTCCCACCTGCCTTTCCTATTTCTGCCTATTTCTGAACAAATTCCTTCTCAGCAAATAGGAGCGGGCTCTCGCCCACTCCTATGCCAACAAGTTCTTAGTTTCGTTTATTGTAACACCAATGTCTGTTAATTGCAAGTATTAATTCTGGAAAAACCTTTTCCACCCTTACGACACTCTCCCATTCTCCATCTCATACACCACATCTGCAACGTTCATTGTAGAAGTTCTGTGCGACACCAGCACGACGGTACGGTTGGCATTATCTTCTTTCAGGGACTTCAGGATGATGCCTTCGTTCAGGGAATCCAGATTGGAGGTCGGCTCGTCCAGAAGAAGGAGCGGGCTGTCGTGAAGGAAGGCTCTTGCAATACCGATTCTCTGCTTTTCGCCGCCGGAGAGTGTGTCTCCCAGTTCTCCGACTTCTGTGTCATATCCTTTTGGAAGGGTCATGATGAATTCATGGATGGAAGCTTTTTTTGCGGCCTCCATGATCTCCTCACGGGTTGCACCTGGTTTTGCGATGGCGATATTGTTTGCGATGGAATCGTGGAACAGGTGGGTTTCCTGTGTCACATAGCTTTCCAGATCCCGCAGCCTGCGTGTCGGAATCTCTTTTATATTTCTGCCATCTACGAAAATGCTACCTGCACTTACATCCCAAAAACGCATCAGAAGCTTTAAAAGTGTGGATTTTCCGGAACCGCTGGCTCCATGGATACCGGTGATCTTACCCGGTGCAAGTTTCAGGGAGTAGTCATCCAGGATGGTTTCATCTTCATATGCGAATGTCACATGAGAGACTTCTGCACCTGTAAATCCAACAACAGATTCTTTTTCAATCTTCTCCGAATCAGAGCTATATGCTCCATCCTTTTCCCAACCCTTAACATACATACCAGCTGTTATCCGTTCCGGTTCATCTTGTTTCTCCACATCATTAAACCTTCCAACTACATGAAACTCGATTCCATCCGGAATCTCCTCCACCAGTGGTTTCTCCTCCAGAAGGGACAGCACACGCTCACCACTTGCCAGAGTCTGGTTCAGATTATTGGAAAGGCTGGACAGCGCCACAACCGGACCAAAAGATCCCATCATGGCAATGGTACAGGTAAGGATTCCGTCAAAACCAATCTCACCTTTTCCATAAAGATAGATCGTCAGTGCCAGCATTCCAAAAGAAGCAAGCAGGATCATCAGATTTGTAAAGGATCTCTGGGAACCTTCCATCCGGCTTAACTCTTCCTGCATTCCCGCAAGCTTCCGGGAACGGTCAGACATCTGGCCTTTACGTTTTTCGCCCTGGTTGTATTGGATCGTCTCATCCAGACCCCGAAGGGAATCCAGTACAAAACTGTTCAGCTCGCCAAACTCTGTACGAAATTCCATACCCTTCTGACTTCCACACTTTCCATTCCACATGGGGATGACCACACCTACGATCAGATATGACGCCAGTGCCAGTACTCCGGCAAGCACATGGTATCTTCCGATAAAGATCACCATGATCACAGAAGTCAGCATTGCAATAGCTATTGGAGAAATGGTATGTGCGTAAAAAACCTCCAGAAGCTCGATATCCGTAGTGATAATGGAGATCAGATTACCCTTGTCACGGCCTTCCAGCTTTGCAGGACAGAGCTTTCGCAGAGCGGCAAATACTTTATGGCGAATGATCGCCAGAAGCTTAAAGGCAATAAAATGATTACAATACTGTTCCATATAATGAAGGATACCACGAAGCACCGCAATAAGGATCATCACGGCAAGGATCCTGTTCACAGAAGCTCCGGAAAGCCAGGTGCTCTTCATTGCAGCTTCTGAGATCACAGAAATCTCCGCACCTGCAGCATTTCCTGCCAGCCCGTGAAGAATCACCTGCCCTGCCAGGATGGTCAGGAAAATAGCACATAAATATCCAACGGTTCCCAGTATGATTGCCGCCACCATAATATGTAGAAGTGGTTTCACCAGACCAATAAGACTTCCCATGATAGCAATGGCACTTCTTCGCTTTTTCGCTGTATCTGTTCCCGCCATGGCCATATCTGTCTTCTGCCTGTATATATTTTTCTGAGTTTCAGCCATTTCACGTGCGTTATTGTCACTCATCACACATTTCCCTCCTTCCCATAATTTTCCAGTGCCCTCTGGCTCTCATACAGATGACAGTAATCGCCACCCAGGGTCATCAGCTCCTCATGCTTTCCGCATTCTCTGATCTCACCGTTCTTCAGGAAGTAGATCTGATCGGACTGTACCACATTGGCAAGTCTGTGGGAGATCAGAAGTACAGTCCTGGTTTTTGCCATCTCATGAATAACATCCATGATCAGCTCTTCACTTTCCACATCAATGTTGGAGGTGGCTTCATCCATAATGTACACAGGGGCATCCGCAAGAAGTGCCCTGGCGATCACAAGGCGCTGGCACTGACCCCCTGAAAGATTTCCCGCCTTTTCCAAAAGAACCGTATCCAGCCCGTTCTGGGTATCCAGAAATCCAAGGAGATTGACCTTCTTAAGGACCTCACGCATTTCCTGATCCGTGGCATCCGTTTTTGCCATCTGAAGATTTTCACGAACTGTTCCCTTAAAGAGATAACTGTTGTGGCGCACCAGAACCACATGTTCCATCAGGTCATCTTCGCGAACGTCCCCGAGGGCAACTCCTCCGATACGGATATCACCGGAAAACTCCCGGTTCTTTCCGGAGAGGATTCCCGCAATGGTACTCTTACCACAGCCGGACTCTCCAACCAGGGAAACAAAACTTCCCGCAGGAACCTGAAGATCGATCCCGCCAAGGATCTCACGGTCCTTCTCATAGGAAAAATGCACATCCCGAAAAGAAATATCCAGACCGCCCTCCGGCAGAGTCTTCTCTCCGGCTTTCGGCTCTGAAATATCCAATATCCGGAAAATCTTATCACTGGCAGCCATACCGTTCATGGCAATATGAAAAAAGGATCCAAGCAGCCGCAGCGGCAGAAAAAACTCACTGGACAGAAGCACAATGCAGAGGGTTCCGGAAAGGTTTAAATTCCCATGTAGAAACTCCGTCACCGCCACCGCCATACCAATGGCCGCACCGCCGTAAGCCACAATATCCATCACACTGGTGGAATTCAGCTGCATGGTTAAAACCTTCATGGTGATCTGGCGGAACCGCTGGGACTCCGCATCCATCTCGTCTGCTTTCTGCTGGTCTGCCTGATAGATCTTTAAGGTAGTCAGACCCTGAAGATTTTCCAGGAAGGAATCTCCAAGTCCTGTATAAATGCTCCAGTATTTGTTAAGAAGCTTCCTGGCGATCTTCTGTACCACCACAATGGAAATGGGAATCAGCGGCACACAGATCAGAAGTACCACGCTGGCTTTTAAGCTCACCCGGCAGAGGATCACAAAGAGTGTTACCGGTGCGATCAGGCTGTAAAACAGCTGGGGGAGATATTTTCCGAAATAGGTTTCCAGCTGCTCCACACCTTCTGTGGAAACCTGCACCACTTCAGAGGAGGAAACCTGCTCTCTGTAGGAAGCACCCAGCTTCAGCATTTTTTCATAAATTTTTTCTCTGAGGATCCGCTTTACATCCACGCAGGCCAGATAGGACGACCTTGCGCCCATCCGCTCACAGAAGAAGCGGATTACAACAACCAGGATCAGCGTAAGAACTGTCCGTTTTACACTTTCTGAAGTAACGGAACCGTAAATCACTTTTTCCAGCAGCCCTGCAATGGAAAAAACGGCAATCACCTGGGACAGCAGGGCAAGCCACTGCCACAGGATCGTATACACGATATATTTTTTTGCGTGGGATAAAAGTCCCACCAGTCTTGTCTTGATCATTGGCTGCTCACACCTCCGGCTCCACAGTTTTTACTCTGAGGAAGAAATACAGAATGTGGCATACCCACACAACGGCTATGCAGATTCTTCCCACAGGCACATTTTTCATGCAGATAAATCCGATGACCATAACTACGGTCACCATGCCGATGATCTTGCATTTGGTTCCAAGCGTCATGGCTCTTTTCTGCACAAAACTGTCCAGATGTTTTTTATAAAGGTCTGTTCCTATAAACCAGGTATGGAGCCGTTCCGAGCTTTTTGCAAAGCAGAACAGCGTTGCCATATAAAAGGGAACCGTAGGCAGGATCGGAAGGACAACTCCGATGGTGCCAAGTCCAAGGCAAAGAAACCCCAGCAGGATCCAGAATATTTTCAATGGATTTCTCATTTTCTTTCCTTTCCCGGGTTCTTATCCCGATGGTATCTCATACTGTCAGTACAAATTTCCGGCCGTCCACCCGTGCTACCTTCAGATCAATGCCATAAAGTTCATGAATGCTTTCCTCTGTGATCACTTCTTCCGGCTCGCCTTCCACGATGACTTTTCCACCGGCGAGACCGATGATCTTGTCGGAAAAATAGATCGACTGATTGATGTCATGAAGGACCATGACGATGGTCATGCCAAATTCCCGGTTCAGCTTCCGCACAAGCTCCAGAATCTCGATCTGATAACGGATATCCAGATATGTAGTCGGCTCATCCAGAAAAAGGATCTCGGTTCCCTGTGCAAGCGCCATGGCGATCCATACACGCTGGCGCTGTCCGCCGGAAAGCCTGGATAATTCCCTCTCACGAAACTGTGAAACATTGGTCACTTCCATGGCCCAGTTCACATACCGCTCATCCTCTTCTCCACGGATCCCCATCATACCAAGATGAGGCGTTCTTCCGAAAGAAACCAGACGCTCCACGGTGATGTCATCCGCCGCCGTATTGTACTGATGTACAATGGCCACTTTTCTGGCAAATTCATTCAGACGCAACCTTGCGATGTTTTTTCCTCCCAGGAGGACTTTTCCCTTTGCAGGGTCCAGGTTTTTGGTCATCAGGGAAAAAAGTGTGGATTTACCGCATCCGTTGGCTCCCATAATGGTCGTCACCTTACCTTTTTCGATCTTAAGGGACGCGCCTTTTAATATCTCGTTTTTACCATAGGAAAAGCATACATTCTTTACCTCCATGGCAGGTCGTTTTTTTTCCGTATTCTGTGTATCAGTCACCATATTTTTTTGACCTCCTTAAGAGAATGATAAAGAACGGACCACCTACCACGCTCATCACAACTGCCGCACTGATCTCATAGGGAGCTGCAATGGTCCTTCCGATGGTATCTGCCAGAAGGAAGGTAAAGGCTCCCGCAAGTGCAGAAAACGGAACCAGTGCCCTGTGGTCACTTCCCACTAGGATCCTTCCGATATGTGGCACGATCAGCCCAAGGAAACTGATGGCACCTGCGATGGCTGTGGAAATACTTGCCAGAAGTACCGCGATCAGGGAGATCACGATTCGTGTGGCATTGACGTTCAGTCCCAGGCTTCGTGCTGTCTTATCTTCCAGAGACATCAGGTTGCACTCTCCGATAAACAGGCATGCCAGGAAAAGCCCTGCCACAACATAAGGAACCAGTGTTGTCACATCATCCCAGGTTTTCTGGGTGATATTGGCTTCTACGATGGAAGCCACGCCGGACATATTTCCACCGCTCATGCTGTTAAAAGCGCTGGAAAGTCCGGCAAACAATGCATCTACTGCCACACCGGTGAGGATGATACGAAGAGGACTTAAGCCGCCCTTCCAGGACAGACAGTAAACCATCAAAAAGGCGACCACGCCGCCAAAAAACGCTACCAGCGGAGTAAAGAAATACAGTCCCGGTGCAAAAGCTGTGATCAGAACTGCCGCAAAGCTGGCACCGCTGGAAATACCAATGATACCAGGGTCTGCCAGTGGGTTTTTAAGGACCGCCTGGAACAGAACACCGGAAACCGCAATGGCGGCTCCTGCCAGCATGGAAATGATGATACGCGGAAAACGAAGGTCATAGATGGTTGCCACTTCGTCAATACGCTCCACAAAAAGTCCTCTCATCAGCTCTCCGAAGGAAACCTTCAGGCTTCCGATATTGATGGCTGCAAAAAACAATACCATCAGAAGCACCGCCATGAGCACAAAGGAGAGCACTGCACGGAGCCGCTTTCTTTTTTCTCTGTTTTCATCCATTTTTGTCACTTCTCCTTTTCTGTGGTCTTTTTGGAATCTTCGGCTGCAGTTTTTCCGGATGTGCCGGATTTCTGTGCATCTTCATATTTCTGGGTCGCATTGGATTTCTCTGCATTTTTCTGCGCGTTTTCACTGTTCTTTTTCGCTTTTTCCAGATCCTCGTCACTTTCCGGATAAAGGATCGGCTGCAGCTCATCCAGTGCTTTCGGATAACGGAAAGTTGCGCTCATTCCGAAATTTTCATAAGTCAGGTCATACACCCTGCCATTTTTTACCGCGTCGAAATGTTTCCAGATATCGTTGGTCTTAAAATCTTCGTTAAACATCTCCACGACCTGATCCGGAAGTGCGTGAGCCGCACGGAGGATGATATCCGGTTCTTTGGTCTTCATATCTTCGGTGTTTACCGTAAGAAATTCCTGATCTGTATCTGTATAAACATTTTCACCGCCAGCCAGAGCCACAAGACTTCCCACGTAGGAATTTTCGGTAGCAATGATATAGCTGCCCGGAAGTCCCATCAGGATCAGCACCTTGGGATGGTCTTTTCCCTCGTTCTTCTTTTTGTATTCTTCGTAGAAATCCCGGAACTCTTTTACCAGCGTGCCTGCCTGCTCTTCCCTGTCAAAAATCTCTCCCAGTTCCTGAATGGAACGGTACATCCCCTGTACACTGCGAAGATTTAAAAACGCCCAGTCCACGCCGATATTTTCGTACTTGGGTTCAAGGTCTGACTGAAGAGAGATCGGGCTTAAAATCCAGTCCGGTTTCAGGGAAGCCACGATCTCCATATCCGGGCTCATGGCTGTACCCACGGTGGTTACAGCTTTATAACGCCCCGGAATGGTGGAAATGCTGCTGGAGCATACCCCAACCAGATCCAGTTCCAGTTTGTCACAGATATCCGCAACTGCCGGAGAAGTAGCTACGATCTTCGGGGATCCCTCCATGGATCGTACCTTGGCTTTTGCCACTTCCACTGCCTGTTTTTCCACAGGGTCCGTGATCTCCAGCATGGACTCCACCGTCTCTGTCTGTGTGGTTGTTTTCGTGCCTTCCGGGTGCTGATCCACACAGCCGGTGAGAAGAAGGGCCGCTGCCGCCAGGACTGTGACAAGAATTCCTCTGCTGATGCAGGATTTAATATTCATCATCGTCATCATCCTCTCCGCCCCATCTGCGCCAGTTCTTACGGAAGTACCAGATGATCAGTGCAGTTACCAGGATCAGAACCAGACCGGAGCCTGTCACTGCCAGAGCAATGGCAAAGACCGTATTGATCTTTACGCTGCTTTCGCCGTCAGATTTCTTTTCCCCGGAAGTGATGCTGTCCTCTTCCGCTGTGGAAAGATTTAGTCCCTGGGCGCTGTTCAGTTCCTTGTCTGTATCGGACTCGTCAGAGCTTTTGGAAGCTGCTGCCTGTTTCTGTGCTGCCGCTACGGTGTTCCCGGAATTCATGGCATCCGCATTTCCTGTGGAGCCGCTTTCTGCAGTGCTCTGTGCAGCTGCTGCCTGGGTGGCCGCCGCATCATTCTGAGTTTTCTCCTCATTGTCCTGCGCAGCCTCATCCGTACTTTCTGTTCCGTCCGTTTCCTGGGCACTTCCCGTATCCAGGGTACTGTTGGCAACTGCCTCGCCGCTTCCGGAAGCCTCGGCAGATGCTGCTTCTTCTGTTACAAAAGCAGGATTCATACCCACACTGTTTCCCTCGGAATAATCGCTTGGATACAGATAAAATGTAACGTTTCTTCCCATCGGGGTTACATACATACTGACCCGGACGATGCAGTTCTCGCTTGGAACCTGGATACAGATATCGGAGGTGGTCCCGTTGCTGTCTGAACCATTTGCGGTTACCGCAACGCCTGTGCCGGACCAGCCGGAATCTCCTACATTCTGTACGCTGAAACTGTGACCGGACGTATAATCGATCAGGCTCATGCGGATCGTCAGATAATAATTGCCGGAGTCCGTCACTTCCATCAGACCACTTGCATAAACCGCACCTTCTACCATACCCTGTCCGGTGGCGTAGGATGCCTCACCGCCTGAGTCTTCGATCTCTCCTGTCACGGGATGGGAATAACACCGGTTAATGGTACAGGAATACACACTTCCTGACTCTGCGTGGACGGAAGTTACCGGAAATCCCAGAGTTGCCGCCACGAAGAGTACTGCCGCTCCAAAACAGGTCAGTAGATTTTTTTTCCAGTTTTTCTCTCTCATTTCTTCTTTCCTGCCTTCTTTCTCAGGCTTCCCCCTCTGCTCTTGATCTTATAGAAAACACCTGCCAGTGCCGCCAGCGCGCTGACGGATACCGGAACTGCCACTTTTCTCATATTTCCGGAAGATTCCCCGGTACTGGTCTCGGTATCTGCATAAGCTTCGCCGGAAGTGGTTGTCTCCTGATCCTGATCTGACGCATCGGAAAGGCCGCTGCTGGTAAGCTTTGTGGTTCCCGTATCTTTGGAATCCGATTTGCTGCCGATGCTCTTTCCGGATTTCAGCGCAGTAGTTCCTGCTGATTTCTTTGTGGATGTGGATTTGGTGGTGGTTCCGGAAGATTTCAGGGAACCGCTGCTCTTTAAGGAGCTTCCTCCAGCCTTGGAAGTACTGCCGCTTAAGGAACCGTTGCTGTTGGTACTTAAGCTGCCATTATTTCCTCTGAGAGAACCGTTTCCGGTGCTGTTCGTTCCATTGTTACTGCTGTTATTTCCGCTGTTGCTTCCGTCACCATTGTTGTCATCATTTTCGAAACCAGGATCCTTGCTGTCCGTCTTTTTCAGGGTGCTCCAGTCCAGTTTCAGGAAGGCAGGCTGGGTTCCGGTGCCTTTGGTAATGGAATCCATAATGGGAACAAAAACCTGAAGCGGCACATAACCGTCATTTTTTGCCTCATCGATCAGCGGGAATGTGACCACATCCGGATAATTGGTTCCGAAATTGTCCGTAACCAGCTTGCCGTTGGTGTATTTCTGATAGGAATCCACCGTTACATTGCCAAGAGAACCGGATGGTGCGCCATATTTATCCAGCTTGTAGCCGGTCTTAAAATATTTCAGGGTGCCCAGATATCCAAGCTGTCCGTTAATGGTCAGACCCTTGAAGTCCATGGTAATGGAATATTTTCCTTTCTTTACCGTCAGCTTTATGGTGTGATTGATGGCTTCGTTGGACATGGATGCAGATGTTTTGTCGATCTTTACCATGGAGCCTGTGGCAGAATACACACCGTCCGCCAGGTTCTTCACATCCAGGCTGCTGTTGCTGCCGTTATTATTGCTGTTGTTGTTGCTGTTATTACCGTTATTATTACTGCTGTTCGAACTGCCGCCGGAAGACTTCTTCTTCAGTCCGCTGACTGCCCTGGAAAGCTTTTTGATCTGTGTATTGACCTGGCTCTGGGTGGCACTGCTGTTATCATAAACCGTCTTTGCGGCAGTGATCGCAGAGTTTAATGTCTTCAGTGTGTCGGCCGTATAGGTATCTTCCCTGCCTGCCATATTGGAAGCCGTGAGAAGCATCTCATGAAGTCCGGTCTTATCCACCTTTGTCTGGGAAGCCTTCTTCATGTTTTTCATCACATAATCCAGGATACCGGTCTGGGCATCGGTTTCTTCCTGACTGGACTCTTTGTTCCCGTAAACCGCCTTTGCCGTCTCATAAACAGAACGGAGCACATCCATATCTGCGGCTGTATAATGGGCTGTATCTTTCAGATAAGTTTCCGCCTTTGTCAGCGCTTTTTTGATCTCGCGGCGGTCCGTCCCCTGGATGATCAGTCCCTGGATGGCATTGTCTATGGCAGTGACACACTTGTTGACTTCTGTCTGAGAAGCCTCCTCATTATCATAGACCTGACTGGCCTTATCTCTTGCCCGCTGTAACGCCTCACGGGTAGATGTTTCATACTCTACATCCGTCTCATTCAGATAACTGTCGGCGGTCTCGATGGCTTTCTTAAGCTCACTCTTATCAGAATCCACCTTGACCTTGGTCACCGCATTTACCGCCATGGTAAGGGCTTTTACCTCATTGTCCACAACGGTCTGGTCGATGTTCATGTTTTTATAAACTGCCTGGGCTGCCGCAATGGCATCTGCAAGCATGGCAAGCTGCTCACCGGCATAGCCCTGGCTGTCCTGTTTAAGGGATTTCTGGACATTCTGCGCGTTTGTGATCTGTTTTTTCAGGGCCGCCTTGTCCGTTTCCGTTCCGCTGATCTGTTTCAGGTCATTCCAGTCCAGATACAGTTTCGCATACTGCTTTCCGCCACCTGCATTGATGGCTTCCATGACCGGAACATAGATCCTGGTCCATACGATGCTCTGGTTCAGCTCTACCGGAATAGTTATGTAATGGGGATATTTTTTCCCTTTTACTGTGGCATCGGTGCCTTTTTTCGGATCGTTGTAGGAATCATAAATGTCATAGTAGGATTCCACACCCACTGCTTTTGCTGTGGCAGCCTCTGCCGCCGGAACTTCATTCTCATCCAGAGACTGTGTTTCTTCCTGAGCCGCAGAAGCCTCTTCTCCAGTCGCTGCACCGTCGCTGTCCCCGGAAGCTTCCTCTCCGTCCATAAAAAGTTCGTCTTCTGCTGCATCCTCTGTCTGTGCCTGAGAACTCTCCTCCGCAGCTTCCGTCGCTGCGCTCTGCGCCTCTTCTGGATCTTCAGCTTCTGTCTCCGCCGCATTCTGCGTCTCACCGGTATCTACAGCCTGGCCTTTCTCTGCGGCCGCATAGGGCAGGGTATCTTCACTGGTAAATCCCGGAAAATACCACATGCTTGCCAGATAGCCGGTAAAATTCTGCTTGCCAAGCTTGGTCGTCAGGGACGTACATTCGATCCGCAGATGGATATCATTTCCTTTCTTTATCAGCTGGAAAGGTTTTACCAGCGCTGAGTTTCCCATGGAAACCTGATCTGCGGTAGCATGGTGGAGCAGTCCGCCGATCTGGTATACCCCGTCATAAACCGTATTGGAGTCCGTCTTCTGATAAAGTGCCTCCGCAGCCGCCTGAAGAAGCTGGATATGCTTATCCACCAGACTCTGTGTGGCAGACGGGTTTGCAGCCACCTGCTTTGCAGACGCAATGGCAGACTTTAACTGCTGTACGGAAGCGTCATCTGAACCGGAAGTATCCACCGCTTCCGCCTGAGTGATCAGGTCACTTAACACAGTCTTGTCGATACCGCCCCCAAGGTTCTCTTCTGCCTGGGCCACTGCGGATGCCGCGCCGTCGGTCTCTGCCTGGGTGGCATTGCCATCCTCAAGCACAGCCTGGGCCTGGGCACGTACCTGATCCAGTACTTCATATCCATCCTGTGTGCCGTCTGTGTATGCAGCCGCCTCCGAAAGGACCGCCTCCAGAGAAGACTTGTCCGCCTGAGCCACCAGACCATTTTCCAGGATTGCCTGAAGCATCATTCCGCCTGCCCCAAGCTCTTCCTCTGTTACATCTTCTCTTGAAAGAAGGTTCTCCGCTCCCTCAAGAGCAGCCTGAAGGCTCTCACAGCTCTCTGGTGTATACCTGGAAGTATCTGTGTTCTTCGCCTCTTCGATGATCCTGGAAAGTTCACTCTCATCCATAGCATAAACGCCGGATGTGCTCCCCAGGCACAGTGCAGCCGCCATAAAAAACGCACTGCTTCGCTTAAATTTTTTTATCTTCATACCCATCATCCTCCTATGAGCACTTGTTAGCCATGATTAACCGTATCATGAGGAAAAGTTAATGTCAACATACTATCGTCCAAACCGTGCTCACAGGGAACGGTTCGATGATCTCAAAAATCCTTTAAATCCGCCATGTTCCCGATTTTTCGACAAAAAAAAGACCGAAATTTTTTCATTTCGGTCTTTAATCAAGATCCCGGATACACCTGGATATCCGGCTTTTTTTCACACAGATCCTCTGGTCAGAGCTTCACATATTTCCCGCCTGCCGCATCGGATAACTGTCTGGCCAGCCCCATGCCGAACACGGAATTTTCCGTATCGATCACCAACACCGGCACGCCTTTTCGTTTCAGCTCCTCAGCCGCCTTAAGGGCAAGAGACCAGGGCTTTCCCTCCCGGGTGTCAAAATTGGCCTTGCCGTCAGTGAGCATCACCAGAATCCCGGTCTCTTCCGGATTCTTCCGTTTTTCCGCCTCCAGAACTTTCAGAGCCTTTCGGATTCCCATGGCAAGAGGGGTATTCCCTCTGGCTTTCAGCTCTTCCATAGGCCTTGCCGCAAAATCCACACTTCTGGTAAAAGTCAGGATCAGTTCTGCTTTTCGGTTCCCGAAAACCACCATTCCTGCCCGGTCCCTGTCACTGTACGCCCGCCGCAGAATGGAAAGTACCGCACTTTTCGCAAAAGAAAGCCTCTCTTTTGCACCCTGGGAACGACTGGCATCCACCAGAAATAAAATAGACACCTTATTTTTTCTCCGGAAGCGTTTCAGCCGGAGGTCACACGCTCTGATCTCCCGGTCCTCTCCCCGGATCCTGCCGCTCTCCAGCGCCGCCCGGACAGACGCCGGAAGATCCACCTCACCGGCTCGCAAAATCTCTTCCTGACCGGAGGGGATCACCAAAGAACCACTGTGTTTCCCACCCGGAAGCCATTCTTTCCGGGACTGCTGCTCTCTTTTCAGAAAGATCTCCTGTTTCATCCCCTCCAGAACTTCCAGTACCGAATACTCTCTTCCGCTCTGTTTTACCGGAAGGAATACTTCTTCAGAATCTGCCCGTCTTCCTTTCCCCGGATCTAGTCACCCTCCCCGGAAGCTTCCGGCTCCCTGGAGCTCTTTTTCCCGGCGGAAAGAATCTCTTCCATTACCTGAGGATCCATCTGTCCGTCTTCCAGAGGATTTTTCCGCATCCGGTGAGGCAGAACATACCGGGCAGCCCGCTCAAGATCCTCCCGGGAAGCCTTTTTCCGGCCTTCCAGTGCGGCAATGGTCTGTGCAGTCCGGATCATTCCGATATCCGCCCGGTGGCCGTCAGTGCCGTAGGCAACACAGATCTGTGCCGCCAGCCTTAACAGCTCCTTTGGGACACGCACCGTCGGCAGAAGCTCTCTGGCACTGCGGATTCTCTCGGAAAGCTCTTCCTGAGACTCTTTGTACTTCCGGCAGAAATACCCCGGATTTTTCTCATAGGCCATCCGGTTCTCAATGATCTGCACCCGCTTATCCACGTCTGTCTCTGCTTCCACATCCACCACCATGCCAAAACGGTCCAGAAGCTGCGGCCGCAGGTTTCCCTCCTCCGGGTTCATGGAACCGATCAGCACAAACCGGGCTGAATGAGTACAGGAAATCCCTTCTCTCTCCACGGTATTGCGCCCCGTTGCCGCCGCATCCAGCAACAGATCCACGATATGGTCGTCCAGAAGATTGATCTCATCCACATAGAGGATATTTCCGTCTGCCTCTTTCAGAAGACCTGGCTGGAACTGTTTTTCCCCGTCTTTCAGTGCGGCTTCGATGTCGATGGTTCCTGCCACACGGTCTTCTGTGGCATTGGCAGGGATCTCCACCACCCGGCAGTCCTTCATAAGTCCCGGGATGGCACGCACCGCAGTGGTCTTGGCCGTTCCCTTCTGTCCACGGATCAGCACCCCGCCTGCAGACGGGTTCACCAGATTGATAAGGATGGCCTCCTTCATAGGTTCCTGGCCTACAATGGCCGTAAATGGATAATCATAAGTTTTTTCCCGCATCATTCTTCCGCCTCTCCTTCTGCCTCCAGATATGCCTCACGGATCTGGGACAGTTCTTCTTCTGTTGCATCAAAATAGCCCCGGTTGCTGGCCTCCATCAGCCGCTCCATCATCTTCATGTATGCCCATTTGTTGCTTTGCTGCATCTGTTTCCGGAGTTTTTCATCCCCGGCATAGCACCGGGTCATCCGGGAAAAGGTCTCGCCTGTCACCGCATCGGTGGAGGCCGCAAACCCCATCACATTCTCAAACCGTTTCGCGATCTGCTGCACACCGTGATAATCATGGCGCATCATCCCCTGAATCCATTCAGGGTTTAGAAGCCTTGTGGCGATCCCACGCTCCAGAGAACTCTTAAGATCCTGCACCTTCACCGCCTCACCGGTGGTATCAGCCACCAGCATGACCGGTTTGCTGCCTTTTTTGTTCTCCACGGCTCTGGCAAGTCCGCCGTAAAATTCATAATAGTGATCCAGATCTGTCAGCTCATACTCCACATTGTTGCGCACCTGGGAAATAAAATCCACATGGTCATACTGTCCGGCCAGCACTTCTTCGGCTTTCACTCCTCGCCTCCGGAAGGAATACCCGTAAGAGAGATCCTCGGTAAAAGAACTTCCGATCTCTGCCGCATCCTTCCAGCTGCCTTTTCGCACAACATCCGTAAGCCGGGTTCCATACTCCCCTTCTTTTGGGCCAAAGATCCTGCAGGATGCCAGATCCCAGGCTTCCCGTTCCTCCATTTCGGGATGGAATCTCTGGAGCTCTTCTGCCATCTTTCTGGTATTTGCCGTAAAATAACTCTTTTCCGGACCTTCCTCAAGCCGGAGGATCTGCCGGAACATGGCATTTAAGTTATCGATCAGGTTTGGATACATGTCCCGGAAAAATCCGCAGATGTGGATCACCACGTCCATACGTGGCCGGTCCAGCTCCTCGGTGGGAATCACCTCCAGCCGGTCATCGTAACTGCTCTTTTCCGTTTTCAAGCGGATGCCCAGATAATACAGGATCTGTCCGATAGTCTCACCCTGGCTTCTGGAAGTCTCCAGTCCCCAGAGGATCAGCGCCGTAGTATCCGGATACGTTCCCGTCTTCTCATGATAAGCCTCCACCGAAAGCTGCGCCGCCTTCATTCCCCGCTCACAGGCCGTTCTGGTGGGCACCAGCCTTGGGTCAAACTGCACCAGATTCCGTCCGGAAGGCAGGATCGACGGATTCTTTACCACATCTCCTGCCGTTCCCACCGGAACATAGCCGCCGTCCAGTCCGTGTACCAGCCCGTTAAGTTCTGTCTCGTTGATCTCGTGAAGACCATCGGTGATCAGACTGTTTTCATACTCATAAAGCCTCTCTTCCAGAAGATCCAGATCTTTTTCCGAGCAGTTTTCTCCGGAATCTCCTTCCAGAAATCCGCAGCTCTTCCCTGCTTTTGCGATGTTCAAAAGAAGATCCCCGCACCGCTCCGGTGCACTCTGGATGCTCTCCCGGTACTCTCCGATCATTTCCCTGAGTTCCTGATAATCTCCATACAGACCGCTCTTTTTAAGCTCCGGTGCCTGATAGCTTACAAGCGTTGCCAGGGAACGGCGCTTGGCGATCATGGCCTCCGAAGGATTTCCTATATAATAGTAATAGAAATGTGGGATCTCTCCCACCAGCTGATCCGGCCAGCAGCTTCCGGTCATGCCGTTATCTTTTCCGGGCAGAAATTCCAGTGTGCCGTGGGTGCCGAAGTGGATCATGGCGTCCGCCTGAAATCCCTCACGGATCCAGTGATAAAAGGCCTGATATTCCCCGGAAGGCTTCCGGTTCCGGTCGTGATATCTTCCCGGATCCCCGCTTTCTCCCTCCGGGTCGCGAAGGGGCTGCAGTCCCAGAAAAACATTTCCCACACAGATCCCCCGGATGGGATATTCTTCTCCCTCAAACTCCCAGGTGATCCCTCCTTCCCCTTCCTCGCACCATTGGGGCAGGTTGCAGTGTCCGCCTGTGACAAACACTTCCTGAAGCTCTTCGGGAGAGCGTCCCTCTGTATCATAGCCGGCCTCTTTCAGCCCCTCAAGCAGTCTGGATGCCGAGGCAAAGGTATCCAGAAATGCTCCTCCGAACACATTGCTCTCCCCCGGGGGATAATTATAAAAGATCACCGCCAGCCGCTTCTCTTCCCGTTTTTTCTTTCTAAGTTCCAGCATCCGGAAAAGGCGCGCCACAAAGGTATCGACTCGCTCCGCTATGGGTTCCAGCTGTGGAAAGACCGGTTCTTCTCCCTCTGTGCTTCCACTTCCCATGACCCCCACCGGAAACGTAAGGATCCCGCCGTCTAGCTCCGGAAGCAGGATGCTGATAAGAAACTCTCCGGGATTCACGGCATCCGCCCGCTCCCATTCCTCCCCGGAAACTCTGGTCAGGCAGAAGGGTTTGAAATAGGGAACATCCAGTTCTTTCAGGATTTCCACCGCCTGCACCGCATCTCCACCCATGGGCCCTGCACCCAGGCGGAAGGGCATCAGATTGACCACTGCCGAAACCGGTGTTTTCTTCTGCATGAGAAATGCCCGCAGTTTCTTCAGATCCCCGTCCTCATTCTGGGAAAATGCAATGGGAAGCAGATTGTACCTCTCTCCCAGTTTCTCTGCCAGAGCCTGTACTACCGGCAGAAAATCATTGGGATAGGAATGTCCGTAAAAAAGCAGGGCCACGGTTTCCCGCTGACTGTCAAAAGCCGCCTTCTTCCAGAATTTCGCCGGTGTATCCCAGGTTTCCATGGAAAAAGGATCTTTCAGATAGACACCGTACTCCATGGTACAGGGTTTCTCCTTCGGGAGAAATTTTCGTCCGCCGTACTGCCGGAGGATAAGATGCATAAAAGATTCCATATCTGTCCTGGTGGCCTGCTGCCAGTAATCGATCAGAAGAAACACGTTCTTCATATCCCGGGTGACACCAAAAGGCAGCACATTTCCCATCATCATTGCCATCCGCCGCATCCGGTGCATTTTTGTAAGTGCACTGGCGGAGGATTTTTTCTCATCGGTGCCGGATACCTCTGTGCCGTCGGTCCCGGATGTCCCGGGCACATTCCCGGGATCTTTTTTCCCGCCGGAGCCTTTCATCATTTTTCCCATGGCACCCATGGAAAAAGAACCCAGGCGGATATAGTCCCGGAGCGCGTTTCCAATGACGATCCGGTGCCCCTTACAGACTTCGAGGCCCTTTGCCACGATCTCCTGAAACTCTTCGGAAGCCCCCATGGTATCCACCACCGCCACATCTGCCGTAGCGATATCAGTTATAATCTTTTCCGGTTCCAGAACGTATCGCTGTTCCTGTCCCGCAACATAGAAACAGACGATGTTCAGATCATCCTCCGGGTACTGCTGTTCATAGTGTTTCCGGAATGCCTGGATCTGCCGGAGGGCAGGTACGGAAACCGCTGTTATCGTAATCTTCATAAAATCCCTTCTCCTGTCTGTATCGATCTGTAAAAACTCCTCCGCTGTATCAAGTATAACATACCCTCTGCAAAAAATCCCCCTCTGTCCTGCCGCATGCCAGGGGAAGCATCGGGCCGGATGAGGGGGAAATTTGTCAGGTTATTGATTTTTCAGAGCTTATTTCACTCTTACTGTAACAAGAACTGTCTTTGTTCCTGCATTGTATTTTGCAGTTGCTTTTGCGGAAATCTTCACTTTGATCTTGTAGGTACCTTTCTTCAGGCCCTTCTTTACCGTGATCTTTCCGTTTGTCTTATTTACGGTAAATGCAGAGCTTCCTGCTGTTTTTGCATAGGTCAGTTTTCCCTTGCTGGTCACGGAAGTGCCAAGAGTGAACGCCTGTGCTTTCTTTCTCAGCGCACTGTAGGAAAGTGTCTTTGATGAAATCTTTGTCTTTACTACAGGTGTTGCTTTTGCAACCTTGAGGGTAATGGTCTTTGTGGCTGCTTTGTAGCTTGTGCTTGCTTTTGCGCTGATGGTGATCTTCACAGTACCGGCAGCCTTGATCGTTACCTTGCCCTTGCTGTCCACCGCTGCGATCTTTGTATTGGAAGACTTGTAGGTTAAACCTGTCTTTGCCTTTGCGCCAAGGGAGAATGCCTTGTCACCGTATTTTTTGGAAACCACGTTCTTGCTGTTCTTAACTGCAACTGTGATGGTCTGTGCTGCCTGTTTCTTGATGGTGGAAGGATCTGTCGGAGCCTTCTCAGTCTCGGCGAAATCTGCATCTGCATCTGTGGTCTTTTTCAGTGTGGAGTAATCCAGGCGCAGATAAACGTTCTGTTTTCCGGAGCCAGGAGTGATGGCATCCATGATCGGAACAAATACCTGAAGCGGGATCTCATTGTTTCCTTCCAGAGCCTCTTCACACAGCGGGAACGTAATATCATTAGGATAATCCGTTCCGAAATCATCCTTCAGAGTCTTTCCGTTAGAGAACTTCTGAAGAGAATTTACAGTTACCGGAACCAGAGTACCGCTTGGCTCTCCTGTCTTTGAAACCTCATAACCACTTGCATAGTAGCTCATGTCTTTCAGATATCCCTTCAGGGAAGTGACAGTCAGGCTGTTGAAGTTCATGTTCACATATGGAACACCGTTCTTTACTACCAGTTTGATGTTGTGGTTGATGGCATTGTTGCTCATGGACATATCCACTTTGTTTACTTTTACCATCTCACCACTGAGCTTGTATACACCATCGGAAAGCTTTGCAAGCTCTGCTGCGCTGGAATCCTCAGAAAGATTATACAGGGTATCCCAGTACAGAGTGATGGTGGAATTGATGTTGAACTTACCTGCGTCAAAGTTTACGCCGGAAACCTCGCCGTTCAGGTTCTTCATGGCATCCACATAAAGATATACGTTGTTCACATAGGTTTGGCTGATGCCGTCAAGAGGAACTGTGATATCCGTAACAACCGTACAGTCACCGATGGTCGGAGCAGTTGCGCTCTCTGTGGAATACGTTACGCCTTCTTTTGTAAGAGGCTGTGTAGTATCACCGTTTGGATAATAGCCGTTATAGCCCAGAACATACAGCGGCTCTCCGGTCGTTCCGGAAACCATCTTGTAGGTCAGCCACATTTTTCCATCATTGTCTACACGAAGGTATGCGCCAGCTTTTTTGCTCTCACCAACCAGTCCGTGGTCAACCACATCTGTACGGTCTTTCATCTCGATGTAGTAAAGTCCTGGCGCCGGTTTTTCGGTCGGGGCATCCGGGATCACCTCCTGCTCAATCTTTACACCAAGAGCATTCATGGTGGCGTTCTTGATGGCGTTGGAGGAATAGGTTGCTCCGGAAACAGTATCCAGATCGTTGAGCTTCTGGGCATCGTTCATGTAGAGGCCTGTCAGCTTCTCCTTCATGCCCTTTGTGCTTCCAAGACCGTTGATCGCCTTGTTCAGGTACATCTGGTTATCATCTGCATGTGTTCCCTTGAAATCATTTCCTGCAAGAGAAACATCTGTGATACGTCCGTCCTTTACCGTCACCTGGGAGGTTACGTTGTAGTTGCCGAACTGCTCTACCTCTGCAGTGCTGACTTCTGTAGTAAAGTTCAGGGACTGATCACCGGACTCCTTCGCGCCTGCATAGTCGATCTGAAGATAAGCATCCGGTGCGTAGCCCATGGCATCTACATACATGCTTAAGTATACGCCTGTTGTGTTGTACGCATCTTTCGGAATGGCAAAGGAGATGGTTTCCGGAACTTCATGGTTTCCGTTTCCATCTGCCTTGGCTACCGTCTGTGCTGCCACGATATCCGCAGCCACCGTCTCCCCAGACGGCTTTGTTCCCTGATAGATCTTGAAATCATAGGCATAATCGGTAAGCGTTCCCACGGTTACGCTTCGAAGGTTTGTGGAAATCTTCGGAGTTCCGTCTGCGTCAAATGTCAGGGTTCCGAATTTACCCGGGCATGCAACTGCCGCACTGTCCTGCTCCAGATTGTGGGCATTTTTCAGAGTCAGCGGAACGATGTAGGTTTTTGCAGTATCAAAAGCAACTCCGTTAAGAGTCACAGTTCCGGCTGCTTCTGCTGCCGGTGCGGTTCCATCGGTAAGGCCGAAAGGATCTGCCTCATCAGAATCGCTCTCTAACGTATCCTGGGAAAGATCCAGAGAATCTGCATCTTCGCTCTTCTCCAGCTCTACAGCGTCCCGGGAATCTTCTTCTTGGGATTCCTCTTCTGCCGGAGCTTCTGTCTCCGCTTCCTGCACATCGGTTTCTTCTTCAAAAACTCCCTGGTCCTCTGTCTCTGTATCTTCGGACAGGTCCTGTGTCTCTTCTGCGCTCACTACGTCAGGCTGATCCTCTGCCATGGCCGTTACCGGAACCATGGAAGTTGCCATCATGGAGGCAAGAAGAACTGCGATTACTTTCTTTTTCATTCTTTCTCTGCCTTTCTGTTATTTGTGCTTTTGTGCCCGGACAAATAGCCGCTTGTTGTCTCAGGCTAACTCTATACTGGCATTGTAACCACGATTGTTAGTCTCAGTCAACTGTTTTTTCGCCTTTGGTTCCTTACGGGAACGGTTTTAAAATTTTAAAAATGCTTTAAATACAGGCTTTTCCGGACTTTCGGCACAAAAAAAGGCCGATTTTTTTTCATTTCGGCCTTTAATCGATATTGACAAAATCCCCCGGCTTTTAGGAGAAAAAGCCGGGGGATTTCACATAAGTGGAATCTGTTGATCCGAAGATCCGTAAATTATTTAACTCTTACAGTTACGGTTACAGTTCTGCTTCCTGCAGTGTAGTTGCCTTTTGCTGCGGATTTGATCTGAACTTTTACTCTGTAAGTGCCTTTCCTGAGGCCTTTTTTAACTGTGAGCTTACCGGTCTTGCTGTTTACGGAAACTGCACTGGATCCGGAAAGTTTCTTGTAAGTTAAAGTACCTTTGCTGTTTACAGAAGTGCCAAGTGTAAATACCTGTGCTCTCTTCTTAAGAGTGTTGTAAGAAAGGTTCTTGGTTCCGATCTTTGTTTTGATGGTCGGAGCTTTCTTGGCGATCTTGATGGTCAGCACTTTGGCTGTTGCTGCTTTATAAGTGCTGGTTGCTTTTGCGTTAATGGTAATCTTTACAGTACCGGCAGCTTTGATGGTAACTTTACCTTTTCTGTCTACAGTTGCGATCTTTGTGTTGGAAGACTTGTAAGTTAAAGTAGTCTTCGCTTTTGCTCCAAGGGAGAATGCCTTGTCACCATATTTCTTGGAAACCACATTTTTGGTGTTCTTTACAGAAACGGTGATAGACTGTGTTTTCAGCTTGACAAGTTTTGCCTTGGCATCGGTAAGAGCCTTGGTTGCTGCTGTTACCTCTGTATCGGAGAAATCTTCACCATTCAGGACTGTCTCTGCGGCTGTGATGGCTGCTTTGTATGTCTTGTAGGATGCTGCGGTGTAGTCTGCTGCTTTTAACTTTTTGGCTGCTGTAATGGCAGACTGGAGAGCTGTCTTAGATTCCTCAGAAGCCGGAGCCTGGAGAGCTGCCACTGCGTCGTTAAGCTCTTTTGCTTTCTGGGCAACTACATCGCCCTGGATATCCTCATCTGCGCTTCCGTCAATCTGATCGTAGATTGCTTTTGCGGCTGCGTAGCTTGCCTTGGTGTACTGGGAAGCATCCAGAGTTTCAAATGCTCTCATGGCTTTGCCCAGTTCGTTGACGGTTACTGTGAATGTGTGATCACCAGTCTGGTTGATCACATACTGGGATGTACGGGTGGAACCTTCCAGGAGAGCTTTCCCATCTACTGGATTTCCGTTATAATCATTTGCTGCAATTGTCCAGGAGCTGTCCTGTACATAGGTATGGCCACCACCCATAACTGCATTCAGTATAAACGGACCATTCACTCTTGTTCCGTTGACAATGTAAGCATTTCCGGTAGACATTCCCATAACATACACACCTTCGCAGGTAATGTTATCCAGAGTAATTGTTACATTATTACCACCACCAAAAATACCAGCTTCACTGACTACCTTTCCTGTCTTCTCTGCTGAGCTGTCAATTACACGGCAATTTCCTGCCATACCGGTAATTCCGTTCTCAGTAGTTAATACATGGCCATTCAGGTCAAATGTAACATTTTTATAATATGTAACGCCTGTTGTCTTTACATCTTTATTTAATTTTACAGTCTGTCCCTCTGTTGCATAGGACAGCGCAAGTGCTGCATTCTCTTCGGAAATCTGTCTTGCCACATTTCCGCCTTTATCATAAACAGTTGCTACCGGATCTGCCACTTCTGGTTCTTTTCCATCTACAACTGTCTGATAACCAGCATACTCACCTTCTGTTACTTTTCCAAGAATCTTTCCTTCCGGAGTTGTATAGGCACCATCTACAGCACTTGCAGCACCTTTGAAATAACCACCTTCAAGTTTAACCGGGAATCCCTGAGAACTTACAGCAACACCGGCTTCGTTAGCATAAGCACCGCTCTTTACTGTTACCTGACCGCTGCCAGCAATATTCAGAGCCGCCTGATAGCTTGCAGAATTTTTAGAAACAACATTTTCCAGAGCTACATCACCAGTTCCTTCAACGGAGAGTCCAGCAAAACCGTCATCACTGATCGTCATCTCATCGGCACCGATTGTTGCTCTGCCTGTTCCAGTTACTTTTGTAACAACAGCTGATGCTCCGCTTAATTGCAGTTCTCCAAGAGTACTGTTATTGATCACTGTTTTTTCTCCTGTTCCACCTGAAACATAAACGCCTTTATCCGCAGTACAGGAATCTATTGTAATATCAATACCATTACTCAAAATTGCAAAAGCAACATTCATGCTGCCACCAATTATTGTTTCGGTCTGTGCTGTGTTAATCAAAGTACAATTGGTCAGTTTAACAGTCACTCGTGGATTATCCTGCAGAGATAGCTGTGTTCCATTGTAAATTCTGTTTCCGATCTGTCCGTCAATGGTAACTCCATCCGCTGTGAATGAACCTTTCTGTACAGAGATAGAAGTTGTACTCCTACTGCTTGCAGAATATCTTTCACGTGTGATCTTTCCTGTCTTTTCTGCACTGCTGTCAATAACTGTCACATCGCCTTTAATCATGATCAGATTGTCTTTCTGAGTCAGAATATGACCATTCAGATCCAGTGTGCCGCCTTTGATCGTCAAGTCTTCTGTCAGAGTTACATCCTCATCTAATTTTACAGTACTTCCAGCTTTCATATTCTTCAGCTGTGTCAGAGTATCGGCATTTACAACATATTCTTTCTCAACTGTGGATGTTTCACTTGTATCATCGCTTATTTTTTCTACATTAGACCAATCCAGACCGATGCACGCATCCTGATTTACAGTCATTACCTCAATGTACATACGGGTTGCTACTACATTCTGTTTCAGATCCGGAATGGTAAAACTGATCTTGGACGGTTTCTTCTTTCCAGCCTGTACTTTGCTCTCATCTACGCGTGCTTTAAAACGTGCACCTTTTGTAGGATTCGCTGCTCCATCCAGATAATCCTGAGTATTCTCATAAATAGTCCAGTCAGATGCTGCTCCTGTCATTCCCATTGCAGTGATAGCCTGAACTCCTGCTGTCAGAGTTGCTGTTCCATCTTCATGGATAACCAGAGTTGCGTTTCCTGTAAAGCATCCTCCTGCCATAGAAAGCTGAGTCATATAATTAGCAGAAGTATACTGGTTTGTGGAATCAGATTTTGCACCATTGAGCAATTCGATTGGAAGGCTGTAAGTTCCTGGTGCCAGCTTCTTCTCAAAATTGCCACGTCCTACAGTAACCTCATTGGAAACAGGTACAAGTTTTTCAATTGCATTCTCAATGTTTTCGATCGCATCATGCACATTATCTTTATTCCCACGATTATCAATTGTTTCTTTTGCTGCATTGATCGCATTAACCAGAGCTGCTGCTTTCCAGCTTTCTGCTGTATAATCATCTTTCTTTAACGCTTCTGCCTGTGCGATTTTTTTCTCCAACGCTGTGGTATCATATTTTACTTCCAGAGACCCCATCCATATAGTCAGAGAACTCTTTGCGCTTCTGAGATTTCTTTTTGTATCACGGTTTGCAATTGCTGTTTCCGCTTTGTCGATCGCATCCTGAACATATTTCCAGCTTTTTGCTGTATAATCGTTTTCATTCAGAGCTTTTGCCTGGTCCAAAACTTTCCGCAGATCTGTCTGATCTCCAGCAACAGCCAGTTTCTTCATTGCATCTGCCAGTGCAGTATTCGCCGCATCCACAGCCTCCTGAGATTCTTTTTTCTCCAGTGCTGCTTTGGCTGCTGTCTTAGCTGCCTCGATGGCATCCTTATTTCCGTCCCAGGATGCCTTGGTGTATGCCATCTCATCAAGGGCATCTGCCTGTGCGATGGTTGCCTCCAGTGCGGATGTGTCTACTGCTGCGGCATCCTTCTCTGCGTTTGCATAATCAGCTTTCAGAAACGCATCCTGTGTTCTTCCTGCTGCCATAGTCATGGTTACATATACGCCGTCCTGGGCTTTATCCGGGATTGCGAATGTAATGCTGTTTACATTTCCGTCTTTATCGGTTGTATACTCTGCTGCTGTCGCTTCCGTTCCTACAGCTCCCTTGTATACCTTCCAGTCTGTTGCATAAACAGTCTGTCCCATCATGGTGATGGCCTGGATCGGTACGGTCAGTTTAGCGCTTCCGTCCTCTGCTACTGCCAGAGTTCCTTTTCCTGCGATGCAGGCATTTGCCATGGATGCTGCTGTGGTATCGTCTGCCTTCATCATGGATACCGTTACTTCGTAGCTGCCTTTTTCCAGATTGGTGTTTGTGCTTCCAAAACCAGTCTGTACAGTATCCGTAAGCTCGGCTGCCGGGCTCTCCTGTACCAGCGCCGCATCACTTTCTCCGTCAGAGAAGCCGTCCTCGACAGCAAGCTCAGCCTCTGCTGCGTCTTCTGTCTCTCCCTGCTCTGCATTCTCGTCGGTAGCAAGTGTCACGTCCTCTGGCTCATCGCCAGCTGCTTCCTGTACTTCTTCTGCTGCTTCCTCTGCAACGTCTGCGGAAGCTTCATCCTGGAAATCCACTTCTGCCGCAGATACCGGCACGATGGATGTTGTTGCAATCAAGGCTGCCATCGTACAGGATGACAGGCGAAGCCATAAATTCTTTCTTCTCATTTCTTTCCTCCTTATGTGGTAAGGTGTCGCACACCCTTCTTTTAAGCAGGCCAGGGCACATTCTCTCCTGTTACCCATGTCTAACTCTCTGCTGTCATTTAATCACAAGTGTTAGTTTGGGTCAACTATTTTTTCGTTTTCCGTTCCCTGTGGGAACCATTTATATTTTTCAAAAATCCCGTAAACATGGGCATTTCCGGATTTTTGGCACAAAAAAAAGCCGAATTTTTTTCATTTCGGCTTTTAATCGGTCATGGTCTGGCAGATATCTGCAACCCACGTTTGGTTAAGTTCTATTCCCATTCCTCTTCTGCTTCCTGAAGTTTTTTCTTCAGAGTTCTCTCAAGCTCCAGAAAGGCAGGAATGAAGCTGTCCCGGATCAGCAGGAGCATTTCGTCAATCTCTTCCTGGTTATATATGTGTACGGATGTATTACGTTTCTTCAGCATGAGGAGCCATACCTGCGCATCATCCACAAATCCCAGTTTGTAACCAAGCTGCAGGATTTCCCGAGGAGAACCTGTCTGTGCATCTGTCACACCATGCTGCTTCATCACTTCCTGCAATGCTTTCCATGCCAGCTCAAAAGTAAGATTAAACTGCCCGATCACCCCAGTCCGGTATATCTCGTTGTTATCTGCCATCTTGAAATCAGCATTCTTCAGTACGGTAAGACAATTTGAGAAATTATCGAGTTTTTTCATAAATCACGACCCCATCCTTTTTAATCTCATTTTCCAGCTCTTCAGATATCTGATGATCTGCTTCTACTATATCAAACATCAGAAGGGAATGCACCTTTTCTCTGATATCCCAGTAAAATGCATCAAAATCTCCGCCATACACCGCAATATCCACATCGCTTCTTTCTGTATTATCTCCTCTTGCACGGGATCCAAAGAGGATTACTTTTGTAACGGAATGTTTTCTGGCAAATGAGCAGATATCCTTTTGCACTCTTTCCGGAAGATCATATTTCATATGCTTATCACCTCTCAATATTTATAAGCATAGCATATTTCCATCTGCTTAACAATAAAAAAGGCACCAGCTTACGAAAAAGCCAGTGCCTTATATGCGGTTCTCCGGATTTTTCTACATCCAGAACATCAGAAGCGCGGTGCTTTCCGGCATGTGGGCTTTGCCTACGCTGCAGGTGACGGTGATGGAGACCATTCCTTTTACGTTGCCCTGGCGGGTCTTCATGAAGCGGCAGGCACTTAGGGGAATGCGGACCTTGCCATCACGGACGGTGGCTTCGTAGAGCTGTCCTTTGTCTACGTATTTCAGGGAGGAGAGCCTTCCCCTCATAGCAGCCCCGTCGATCCGGGAATGGGCGTGCATCTCACGGATGGTCAGTTCCAGCCAGCTTCCCCGGGTGTTGTTCCGGATGCGGGCCAGATGCTCGAACCCGTTGTTTGCCATGGAAAGCTTTGTTGTGCCTTCTGTGTTCATCTGATAAATAGCGATTCCTACCTCGAAGCAGCCTTTTTCCAGCACATGATCCAGATAATAGAGGCTTCCTTCATCTGCGTTTGTCTGGTTTCGGGATTCCTTTACCTGACTGGAATTTCTGGTCATGGTCATGAGAAGGCTGTAGTCTACGTTCTCTATGAGCTGTCTTGTTTTTTCGGGGATCTCGGGTGCCGGGATTCCGATCCGTTCCAGATAGGCACCGACTTCTTTCAGGATCCTCTGGTATGTTTTCAGTGCACGAGTACCTTTTTCAGTAAATTCATAGCCTTCGTTCAGGTATCCTGCGCCGATGCATTCTTTAAAAAAGCGGCTTACCGGGCCGTGACTGACTCCGCAGGTATCGGCGATCAGTGCCACAGTGCCTCGTTTTTTTCCAATTTTTGCAAGTTCTGACAGATATCGGATCTGCAGCATGGATGGGTGGATCATTCCTTCGGTGTTTTCTTTTTCCATAATCATCCTCCTACCAGATATGTACATCCAGCTCCCGGCTGTTCCAGTCCATGGGTTTCTCGTCTTCTCTGGCAAATGCCACCAGGGCGGTTCCTTCTATGACCGGATCGTGATGCCGGAGAAAATATTGAAATACGCCAGTAGGGATCAGCGGGTTGCCGTCTTTTTCGGCAGCTTTCATCCAGCCGGTCTCCGGATCCCGGTACCAGAGATCCAGACGGTTCCTGGTCTGGTCTGTGCGGAGGAGTTCGAAGCAGCTGTCTTCTTCTTTTACGTGGAGGCTGATCTGTTCCCGGTAGTCTTTAAATTCTGTGGTCAGTCTTCTCGGGCAGGTTTTTTCCATGTAGTAGATGCCCATCATGAAGGTGTAGTCTCCCGGTTCGTAGTAATACCGTAGGTCTGTTTTTTTCATGACATGCTCAAAGGTGCTTCCGTAGTTGATGAAATTATGGATCTGCTGCACGGTCTCTTCGCTTGCCACATGTTCCATGCGGCAGGCGTCTTCTTCTGCAGTTTCGCTGTTTACGCCTACATACTCCAGAAACTGGGTGAAGGTTTCATGACGGTGGCGGCATTCTTCTCCGCGGATGCGTCCCAGTTCTGTGAGACGGACGTAGGATTTGTTTTCTTCTGTTTTTACATATCCCCGTGCGGAGAGCTGTTTCAGATAGGCCAGCACTTCCCGCCGGGTCATCTCCATCCGCCCGCAGATCTCCGGAATGGTGATCCGGGCGTCCTTTTTTGCAAGAGAACAGAGCTCTTCCAGCATGTCTTCCTCGGTTTCTCTTTTGGAAGAAGGTATGCTGTGGCCCAGTTCTTCTGTGAAATCCTGATCATTTTTCATGGTTTTTCTGTACTGAACTTTATTTGTATTTGCGGCTGTGTTAGTTCAGGCTAATTGTTATTATAGGAGATGGGCTGCGGGGATGTCAAGAGGGTAAAAAAATCCCACCAGCTGGATTACAGGATTGTTGTAATTTAGCTGGTAGGATGATGATCACACTCTCGGCTTCACACCTTTGGTGTCTCGCTTGGCGAGCTTGACTTTGTTGAGTACGTATGGTTTGTCATGGTAGGTAATAGCATACTCCTGGCGGCTTTCCAGGAGGTAGGCATGGTGGATGCGGTCTTCGCCGGTAAGCTTCATGCCGCGGACACCCATGGCGTTTTTCCTGGTGACGGAGATCTCGGTTTTCATGATACGAAGAAAGTATCCCTTTTCAGACTGGAACACAACCTGATCCATCTCGTCGGCTGCTCCTACGAATACAAGGCGGTCATCCTCTGCAAGCTTGGTGGAAACAATGG